>Ga0182735_1000038_pt1 | contig 211805 bp, 199 predicted proteins | sample eDN5th30CKraftMG_FD_128524 | JGI IMG/M metagenome (GOLD analysis project Ga0182735, IMG submission 128524) | Enriched Miracle-Growth compost microbial communities from Emeryville, California, USA - eDNA 5th pass 30_C Kraft MG (version 2) (version 2) ... | reverse complement strand
GGGCCATCTAACCACAGTCAAAACATACAAGCCCGAGGGTAACGAGCGGTGGGTGGGTGAGCGCGGTGCCCACCACATGCACAATGTCATCCCGGCCTTGAGCCGGGATCCAGTTTGAGATGGTAGGCCGGTGAGCCCGACCTCGTGGTCGAGGCGCCAAGAGGCGCACCTCACCATGAGGTCTCAGGGGCCATTACGGGCGGCGTGGCCTTGGAGACATGCGGACCTGGATTCCGGCTTTCGCCGGAATGACATCGGGGGTCGGGAGGTGTGGTGGGCCTGACCTCGTGGTTCGAGGCTCGCGAAGGGCTCGCACCTCACCATGAGGTCTCAGAGGTGTGTGGGCTCTCGGGAATCCATCGGTGAAGTGCCTTACACACCTGCCCCCCAGTAGCCCTCATGGTGAGGTGGGAGCGCAGCGACCCTCGAACCACGAGGGCGTGGCGTGCTCCAATCCCCCTCAGGTCGAGGCCGCCTTGGCGTTGCCGGCGGTGACCAGTTCGTCCGGGATGTCGTCGAAAGAGGCGTAGTTCATGTTGTAGAGGCGGGCATAGAGGCCGGCTTTTTCCATGAGTTCATCATGATTGCCCTGTTCGATCAGTTCGCCGTTCTGGAGGACGATGATGCGGTCAGCGCCGCGGATGGTGGCGAGGCGGTGGGCGATGACGAGGCCGGTGCGGCCTTCGAGTAGGGTCAGGAGCGCCTTCTGAATCTGGCGCTCGGTATAGCTGTCGATATTGGCGGTGGCTTCGTCGAGGACCAGTATCTTGGCGTCGGCGACGAGGGCGCGGGCGAAGCTGATGAGCTGGCGCTGGCCGAGGGAGAGGTTGGCGCCGCGCTGTTCGAGGCGGCTGTCATAGCCTTGCGGCAGGCGCTCGATGAACTCATGGGCGCCGACGGCCTTGGCAGCGGCGACGACGTCGTCGCGCGTGGCCAAAGTCTTGTGGTAGCGGATGTTGTCGAACACCGTGCCGGTGAACAGGAACGGCTCCTGCAGCACCATGGCGACCTGTTCGCCGAGGGATTCCTGGGTGACGTCGCGCACATCGTGGCCACCGACAAGGACGGCGCCGGAATTGACCTCGTAGAAGCGGTGGACCAGGGCCATGGCGCTGGTCTTGCCCGAGCCGGTGGGGCCGACAAGGGCGACGGTTTCGCCCGGCTTGACCTTGAAGCTGACATTCTTCAGCACCGGGTGATCGGCGTGGTAGCCGAAGGTGACGTCGCGGAACTCGACCGAGCCGTCCATGTCGCCGGTGAGGGTGGCGGCGCCGGGCTTGTCGGCGATGGAGACCGGCACGTCGAGCACTTCGGTGATGCGGCGGCCGGAGGTCATGGCGCGCTGCATGACCGAATATTGCAGGGTCAGCGAGCGGATGGGATCGAAAAAGCGCTGGATATAGAAGAGGAAAGCGACGACGATGCCGATTTCGAGCCCGCCATTGAGCACCAGCGAGCCGCCGACGACGATGACGGTGGCCATGGCGATGCCGGTGAGGGTATCGACGATGGGGACCATGACCTGGGCATAGCGGGAGCCGGTGAGCTGGGTCAGCAGATTGCCATAGGCCTTGTCGTCATAAAGGTCGAAATTGACCTTCTGGCGATCGAGATTCTGCACGGTGCGCACGCCATTGATGCCCTCGGCCATGGCGCCGGCGGTCGCCGAATTGGTTTCGTGCGCGGCCATGAAGGCGCGCTTGGCCGGCGGCAGCCAGAAGATGCGCACGATGAACAGGATCGGCATGGTGGCGAGGGTCAGAAGGCCGAGACGGAAATCGAGCGTCAGCAACACCACGACGATGCCGACCAGCAGCACGACATCGCCCACCGAGATCACCGAAGTTTCGAGAAATTCCTGCATGGAATTGACGTCGCCCTGAAGGCGGCTCATCAGCCGACCCACCTCGGTCTTGTCCATGAAGGACAAGGAGACGCGCTGGAGCTGGGCGAACATGGCGCGGCGCATGTCGAACAGCACGTTTTCGGCGACGTTGCCGACGCGGGTTTCCTGGACATAGGAAGCCACGTAATTGAACAGCACGGCGATGGCGAAGCCGACGACCGACCAGGTGAGATTGGTGAGATCGCCGCCCGGGCGCATGCCCGAATCGATGGCGTGGCCGATGAGCAGCGGGATGGCGAGCTGGGTGGCGGTGAAGGTCAATACCGCGGCGACGGCGAGATAGATCTTGCCGCGATAGGGACGCACGAAAGCCCAGATGCGGCGCACGGTCTTGGGGTCATAGGCAGTGCCGAAGACCTCTTCCTCGATGCGGACCGAGCCGACGCTGGCGCGCGGCGGGCGCTGGCCGGGATGGGCAGCAAGTTCGGTTTCGTCGTCCAAGGCGCTCATTGGGCGGCGCTCCCCAGTTCCGTGTCCTCGGTGGGGCGCACCTGAAGATCGTAAAGGGCGCGGTAGCGTCCGTTGAGCTTGAGCAATTCGTCATGCGTGCCGGATTCGACGATCCTGCCGTTTTCGAGGAAGAGAATCTTGTCGGCGTGCATGAGGGAACTCAGGCGGTGGGCGATGATGATGGTGACGCGATCGGCGGCATAGCGCCGGATGGCGGAGCGGATGCGGTGTTCGGTGCCGGCATCGATGGCGGCGGTGGAGTCGTCGAAGACCATGACGGCGGGCTTGAGCACCAGGCTGCGAGCGATGGAGAGGCGCTGGCGCTGGCCGCCGGACAGCGAGACGCCGCGTTCGCCGACGACGGTAGTGTAACCCATGGGCAGGCCCATGATGTAATTATGCAGTTGAGCGCTTTCGGCGGCGCGCTCGATCTTGGTTTCCTTGGCCCAGGGATCGCCATAGGCGATGTTGTTCTCGATGGTGGTGGTGAACAGGAACGAATCCTGCTGCACCACGGCGACCTTGCGCCGGAGCGATTCGAGCGTGACATCGGCGACGCTCTGGCCGTCTATGGTGATGGCGCCGGACTCGATGTCGTAAAAGCGCGGAATGAGGTGGGCGAGGGTCGACTTGCCGCTGCCGGGCGCACCGACAATGCCGATGGTTTCGCCGGCATGGGCCTCGAAACTGACATGATCGAGGGTCGGGTGATTAGCGCCCGGATAGGTGAAGCTGACATCGTCGAATCGGAGCGTGCCCTGCGTCACCATCAGATCCCTGGCGCCGGGCTTGTCGGCGATGGCGAGGGGCTCGTCGAGAAAGGCGAAGAGGCGCTCGCCGCAGGTCGAGGCGCGGGCGAAGGAATTGACCATGAGGCCGAGCTGGCGCACCGGCATCTGCAATATGGTCATGAAGGTGAGAAAGGAAGCGAGCGTGCCGACGCTCATTTCGCCGGCGATGACCTTGAGGCCGCCGAACCAGAGCACCAGGCCCATGGCGGCGAAGAAGGAAAAGGTCATGGCCGAGGTGTTGCGCACGCGGATGCCGACGCGGCGATGGGCAAGCTCCAGGGCCTCACCGGAGGCGGCATCGAATTTTGCGAGCTCGAATTTCTGCGCCGAGAAGGCGCGGACGACGCGGATGCCGCCGAGATTTTCCTCCATGACCCGGGTGAGCACGGAGAGCTTGTCCTGGAGGATCAGCCAGGTGGCGCGCAGGGTCAGCTGGGTGGTGGAGGAGCGCCAGGCGACGAAGGGCACGAAGCTGAGGCTCAGAAGGCCGAGCAGCAGATCGGTCGAGATCAGCATATAGGCGCCGACGCCGATCAGCATGGCGAGCAGCACCATGCGCACCATGCCGGTCGAAAAGAACATGCGCACGCCATCGAGGTCCAAGAGGCCGAGGGTGATGAGATCGCCGGTATGGACCTTGTCGTGATAGGAAAAGGAGAGGCGCTGGACCTTTTCGTAGAAGGCCAGGCGCAGCTCATAGGCGACGTGGTGGCCGACCGCTTCCGAATAATAGTTCTGGGCGAGGGTGAAAAGGCCGCGGCCGATAGAGACCACAAGGAGCAGGACAGCGCTGGTCCACAGTGCCTGCTGGGCATCGGGGCCGGCATCGAGAATGCCCTGCGCCTGATCGACGGCGCGGCCGAGCAGGCGCGGGATCAGCAATTGCAGCACGGAGGCGATGATGGTGGCGCCGACGGCGAAGCTCGCCTGCCAGGGATGGCGCAGCGTCATCAGAGCGATGCGCGCCAGCGTGTTCATGCCTTTGCCGGCGTGGGCAGCGGCCACATGGGCCCGAGCGTCGCCGCGCCCATGCGCACGGCCAACCGTATCGGTGGTCAAGGAAGTATCCAGACTTGATAGGAACGCCCGAGCGGCAAACGGGGGAGACCGGAACCGGATTCGGGCTAATAGTTCGCATCGCCATTCAATGCGCTTCGCTCTCGGGTTTCAAGACGAAATCGCCTGAAAATGCGCTGAAAATACACCCGACAGGTCGGTTCAGGGCGTCTCGTCGAGTTCCGGATAGATGACTGCGGAGCATTGTCTGTTCTGCTCGTCAAGCAGGGCCTGTTCGGCGGCGCTGACCATGCCGGAATAGACAGCGTTCCACAGATCGTTCTTCTCGACGCCCTCGAGGCCGCATTGGCAATAGGTGACGCATTGCTCGGCCGAGGTGCCGCCGGCAAGGCAGGTCGACTGGCACGAGGCGAGGAATTCGGCATTGCGGAATTCGACCTCGGGCTTGAGCCACATGGCCATGGGAAACAGCACGGCCAGAAGGATGGGCTGGTGGAGGAGATAGATCACGAGGCTCCAGCGGCCGGCGGTGGCGAAGGCCTTCGTCAGCGGGTTATCTGCCTTGATGGCGGCGAGACGCGCGGCAAGCGGCGAAGCGAGAACCATCCGGGCGAGGATGACGCCGACAAGCACGATGCCGAACCAGGGGAAGACGCCGACCAGATCATTAGCCGGCGGCGGCACGACCCAAAGACCGATCCAGGACCAGATGCGCTCATCATAGAGCGGATCGGCATAGACCATGGGCAGAACCGTGACGATGGCGGCGGTGGCGATGACGAGCCAGAGCGGCGCGCGCAGGAATGGCAGCGCCAAGAGGCTGAACAGCGCGATGGCGTGGAGGATGCCGAAAAAGACATAGCTTTCGGGGAAAGCCAGCACCGTGACCACGGTGATGGCAAGAGCGGCGGCAACGAGAAGGCCGAGGCGGCGCCAGAAAGCGGGCCAGCGAATGCCATTGCCATGGGCGAGGACGAGGCCGACGCCGACCAGCAAGAGGAAGGTGGTCAGCAGCGAGCGGGCAAAGGCGACCCAGCCGGGATCATAGCCGACATCGACGGGGAAGAAGCGCAGGAAGGCCAGATCCCAGAAGAGATGGTAGATGACCATGCCCAAAAGGGCGAGGCCACGCAGGATATCGACAATGGCGAAGCGTGGGCGGGGTGGGGTCATGAAGGCTCCGGTGGCGTCAGAATGGCCGGCATGGGGCACCCTCGTGGTTCGAGGCTCGCAAGAACTCGCACCTCACCATGAGGGCTATTGTTGGATTGGCGCCCGGCCCAGGCCTGGTAGCCTAATGGGTAGCCCACCCGTTTATCAGCAGCCCTCATAGTGAGGTGCGCCGCTTGGCGCCTCGAACCACGAGGGCGTGGCACATCACTATCCGGCCTGCCGCGCCAGGACCGCAAGGAACGCGTCGCCATAACGTTCGAGCTTGGCCTGGCCGATGCCGGGGATGCCGAGAAGGTCGTCCATGGTGCGCGGGCGGGCGAGGGCCATGGCGCGCAGAGTTGCATCCTGGAAGACGACATAAGGCGGCACGCCCTGTTCGCGGGCGAGGCGCAGGCGTTCGGCGCGCAGGGCCTCGAATATGGAACGGGCGGGCTCGGGCAGTTCCTCGACGGCCTTACTGAGCTGGCGGCGGACTTCGGCTGCCTTTTTGGGGCGGTCCTTGCGCAGGGTGACGGTGCGCTCGCGGCGGAAGACAGCGCGGGCATCGGCGCTGATGGTGAGGGCGCCATGGCTCGCATGATCGACGATGACGAGGCCCATGGCGGTCAATTGGCGTAGCACCGATTGCCAGGCCTTGGCATCGAGATCGCGGCCCTGGCCGAACACCGGCTGGTGCTGGTGGCCGAAGCGCTCGACCTTTTCGGTTTGCTTGCCCATCAGCACATCGACGATATGGGCGGCGCCGAAGCGCTGGCCGGTGCGGTAGATGGCGGCGAGGGCCTTGATGGCGGCCTCGGTGCCGTCCCAGCTTTCGACGGGGGAGCGGCAGGTATCGCAATTGCCGCAATTGCCGGCATGCGCCTCGCCGAAATGGTTGAGGATGGCCTTGCGGCGGCATTCGGCGGTTTCGCAGACGCCGAGCAGCGCATTGAGCTTTCTGTGTTCCAGTCGCTTGATCTCGTCGGGAGCATTGCCCTCGTCGATCATACGACGGCGCTGGACAACATCGGCCATGCCATAGCTCATCCAGGCATCGGCGGGTTGGCCATCGCGGCCGGCGCGGCCGGTTTCCTGATAATAGGCTTCGATGGAGGCCGGCAGGTCCATATGGGCAACATAGCGCACATCGGGCTTGTCGATGCCCATGCCGAAAGCGACGGTGGCGACGAGGCAGATATCCTCTTCCTTGAGGAAGGCATCCTGATGGGCGCTGCGGCGGGCGGCATCCATGCCGGCGTGATAGGGCAAAGCGCGGATGCCCTTCCCCGACAGCCAATCGGCGGTTTCCTCGACCTTGGCGCGCGAGAGGCAATAGACGATGCCGCTTTCGCCCTTGTGGCCGGAAAGGAAGCCCAGCAATTGCTGGCGGGCATTGTCGCGCTCGATGATGGAATAGGAGATATTGGGCCGGTCGAAACTGGTCGAGAAGACGCGGGCATCTTCGAGGCCCAGCCGCTCGATGATGTCCTCGCGGGTCATCGGATCGGCGGTGGCGGTGAGCGCGATGCGCGGCACGCCGGGGAAGAGTTCGGTCAGCTGGGCGAGATCCCGGTATTCGGGGCGGAAATCGTGACCCCACTGGCTGACGCAATGGGCTTCGTCGATGGCGAAAAGGGCGATATCGAGCCCTTCGAGCATGGAACGGAAGCCGGGTGTGGCGACGCGTTCAGGGGCGACATAAAGAAGATCGAGCTTGCCGGCGCGCAATTGGCGGCGGACTTCGGCGGCTTCTTCCGCAGTGAGGGCAGAATTGAGCGCGGCGGCGGCGACCCCGGCCTGGCGCAGGGCCTCGACCTGATCGCGCATCAAGGCGATGAGGGGGGAAATGACGATGCCAACGCCGGGGCGGCAGATGGCGGGTATCTGGTAGCAGGCGGATTTGCCGGCGCCGGTGGGGAAGAGAACGACGGCGTCTCCCCCATCGGTCACATGGCGGACGACATCTTCCTGCTGACCGCGAAAGCTGTTGTGGCCGAAAACGTCGCGCAGCACATCGAGCGGATCACGCCCGGCGCTGAACATTGACATTTGGCTGAGGGCTGCCATCGGGTGGTCGGACGCTCCGCGCGAATCTGCTGGTGTCCTTTGGACCACAAGCACACCCTGCGCCGCAACCGGGGATGGGAAATTGGTGGGGTGGGAAGCGGGAGAGCTGGGTTGCTGCTGTAGTCATGCCCGGGTTCTTCCCGAGAAGCTTCCCTCACCCACCGATCGTCACCCTCGGGCTTGACCCGAGGGGTCTTCACTTTGGACACGCCTGAGCACGAAGAAAAACGCCCTCGGGTCAAGCCCGAGGGTGACGATCGGTGATGGCGGCGACTCGTGGTGGGTGACGATCGGTGGGGTGGGCCGGTGGTCACACGGGGCGGCGCCGTCTGGTGTCGGTGTACCCCGCTAATGCGCGTGATGCTCGGCGTTGCGTTTGCGGGTGGCGGCGGCTTTTTTGGCGGAGGCGGAGCGTTCGGCAGCGGAGCGATTGGCGGAGGCTTCGCCGCCTTTACGGCCGCCCTTGTGAGCGGCAGGATTACCGGTGTGTTCGCCGCGGCCGGAACCGGATTTCTTGCCGCCGCCATCGTCCTTGTTGACCGTGGCCCAGGCGCGCCGTTCGGCTTCGTCATGGGACACGCCGCGCTCTTCGTAGCCTTCCTCGATATGTTCGGCCTTGCGCTTCTGCTTGTCGGTATATGCGGATTTATCGCCCTGGGGCATGGCATCCTCCATTATCGGGATGAGGCGCAGACGCGGGCGGGACAAGGGCTCGGCTACCACTTCGTTGGTCGGGGCGGGAAACCGGAAAAACCACCTCGTTCCCTATACCGCCACGTCCGGTTGACGCGCGTTGCGGCCTCGTAAGGGATAATCGGCGAGATGGGGATGGGGTTCCGGAATTTGTGACGGGATTCCGACGAAACTCCCAAAGCACGGTCTTTCCCGCGGGCTGACCCGCGGGGCTGTCGTAACAGTGCGGTGGGGAGGAGAGTGGCCCGCGGGAAAGCTGGGGCGAGACGAAATCCGGACCTATTCCGGCTCAAGGACCGGCATGAGATGGGACATGGGTTTGCTGAGGAAGGGGGAGCCCTTGAGGACGAAGCGCCAGGGGGTTTCGATGCCCTTGGTGATGCCGATGCGGGTGCCGGCGAGGATATCGTGGTCGAGTTCGGAGGGGGTCAGCGCGAAGGGCGAGGCGTCGAGCGGCAGGCCATCATGCCTGCGGTCGATGCCGAGGGCCTGGCAGAGCTTGCCTGGGCCGGAACAGAGCTGGCGCGAGGCAACGCCGCCACGGCGCGCGGCCATCTGCTCGAGGCCGTGGAGCGGTTCGATAGCGCGGATCAGGACGGCGCTGGCGGGGTGGCAGACGAAATTGAGGCACCAGTGGATGCCGTAGATCTTATAGACATAGGCATGGCCGGACGGGCCGAACATGGTGCTGTTGCGCGGCGTCGGGCCGTTGAAGCTGTGGCTTGCCGGATCGGTGGCGTCATAGGCTTCGGTCTCGACGATGCGGCCCCCTGCCCCATCGCAGAACAGGCCGACGCCGATCAGGCCCCTCGCCACCTCTTCGGCCGGGCGATCGAAAAAACCGGGTTTGAGCATAAGATCAGGCCAGAACACCGGTCCAGGCGGATTTGCGGGCGGTGATATCGACCTCGGCAAGGAAGCGCCCGAGATCGGGTTCGGTGACAGCTTGTGCCGCATCGGCCTGGGAGAACCAGTGACGCTCACGCTGATGCATTTCTTCCCATTGGTCGAGCTCTTCGGTCACCAGCATGCCGAAGACCTTGACCGAACAGGGAATGACGGTGCCGTCCTTGAGAATCTTGTCATAGACATACCGGCCAACCGGGCGGCTGGCGATCTTGCCCTTGATGCCGGCTTCTTCGAGCGCTTCCTGCAAGGCGGCCTGAGCCGGGGTACGGCCGGTCATGGGCCAGCCCTTCGGGATCAGCCAGTTGCGGCTGATGCGCGAGGTGACGAGCAGGAATTCGACTTCTCCCGCCGGCGTGGTGCGCCAAGGCAGGGCGGCAATCTGGCGGGCGTAACGGATGGGTGTGGACGGAATCATCTGGTTACCAACGCGAAAGCGCACAGAACGTTGCACCTTGGCGTCCAGCATGGCTGATTCGCGGCCAAAACAAGAAACTTCTGCGACAGTGCCTTGACGCTTATGTTTCAGACCCGGCGGGGCGGCTCGATCAGATCGTCCTCGATCTCGGTGCGGGGCCGGTCGTCGCCCCTGGCGATCTCGTCATGCCAATGGCCGGTTTCATCCTGATAGCGGATGGCCTCGGTCTGGCCGGATCGCTGCTGGCGATTGGCGGCGGCAATGGCCGCTTCGAGCGCCAGGGCATGGGTGGGGAAGGTTTCCGAAAACACATCCCCCACCTTGTAGGCATAGCCACCGTCGTGCTCGACGACGTCGTATTTGATGTCCGTCATGTGCGCCTCCTTGGCCGCACAACACGGCAGGCGCGCAAAGGTTGCGGCTAGGCGAGCGCGCGGCGCAGATTGCCGCCGGCGGCGTCGAGAAGCGCCCTGGCCTCGGCGGCGGAGACGGATTTCATCAGCATGACGGTCGCCATCTTGATGCTGCCGCCTTCTTCCATGGCCCTGGCCGCGGCCTCGGGGGCGGCGCCGGTCAGTTCCTCGACCATCAGGCGGGCGCGCTCGACCAGCTTGACATTGCTCGGGTGCATTTCGACCATCTTGCCGCGATAGACGAAGCCGAGCTTGATCATCACGCCGGTCGAAATGCAGTTGAGCGCCGCTTTCTGGGCGGTGCCGGCCTTCATGCGGGTGGAGCCGGAAACGAATTCGGTGCCGGTTTCGAGCAGGACCGGAATATCGGCGGCATCGCCGAGCTTGCCGCCTTTGTTGTTGTAGATGCCCACGGCGAGCGCACCGACCGAGCGGGCATAATCGAGCGCGGCAATGGCGAAGGGGGTGCGGCCGCTGGCAGCGAGGGCGATGACGACATCCTTCGGGCCGGCCCCGATCTCTTTAAGGGCGTTCTCGGCGAGGTCGCGGCGGTCTTCGGCGCCTTCGGCCGCACGCAGCAGCGCCCCTTCCCCGCCGGCCATCAGCGAGATGGCGCGTTCATAGGGCCAGTTGAAGGTGGGAGGCAGTTCGGCGGCATCCTGGGCGGCGATGCGGCCAGAAGTGCCGGCGCCGGCATAGATCAGGCGGCCACCGCCGGCGAGGCGTTCGGAAATGGCATCGATAGCGCGGGTCAGCGCATCCCGCGCGCCGTGGACGGCAGCCATGGCAGCAAACTGGCCTTCGATGATGCCATCGACGAGGTCCTGGGTCTGCCAGTCCTCGATGCTGGCGAAACGCTGGGAGAAGGATTCGGTGCTGGCCATGATTACTCCGTCGTGCCCGATTGGGGTGGGCACTTAGTGGACCGCGCCGCCCGATCTTTCAAGACGGCAGGCTGCGACGATTTTGCGGCCGGGGAATGGAACGAGAAAAGGCCGACGACGTTATCGTCGCGGCAATCTGGAAAGTTCCTCCCTTGACGCATGAGACAAGCCTACTTGAAGCCGCGCTGTCGGAAGACGGCTATTACCGGCTTCTGGTCGACACGATCGACGAATACGCCATCTATCTGATCGACCGCGAAGGTCGGGTAAGTAGCTGGAATGCCGGCGCAAAACGCTTCAAGGGCTATGATGCCGCCGAAGTTCTGGGGCAGAATTTTTCCCGTTTCTACACCGAGGAAGACCGCGCCGCCGGCCTGCCGCAGCGGGCCTTGGAGACGGCCGCGCGCGAAGGGCGGTTCGAATCAGAGGGCTGGCGGGTACGCAAGGACGGCACGCATTTCTGGGCCCATGCCATTATCGACCCGATCATCAAGGATGGCGAACTCGTCGGCTATGCCAAGATCACCCGCGACCTGACGGAGCGCCGCGAGACGCGGCTGGCGCTGGAGGCGGCGCGCGAGCAGCTGGTGCAGGCGCAGAAAATGGAGGCCGTGGGGCAGCTGACCGGCGGCGTCGCCCACGACTTCAACAATCTGCTGACGGCGGTGCTGTCGAGCCTCGAACTTTTGCGCAAGGCCGTGCCGGACGATCCGAAAGTGCTGAAGCTCATTGACAGCGCCGTACAGGGCGCGCGGCGCGGCGCAACGCTGACGCAGCGCATGCTGGCCTTTGCCCGGCGCCAGCCGCTCAAAAGCGAAGCCGTCGACGTCGACAAGCTCGTTCACGGGCTGGTGGATTTGCTGGTGCCCTCGCTGGGGCCGGGGGCGAAGATCAAGGTGGATATTCCCAAGGATCTGCCGCGGGTGATTACCGATGCCAGCCAGCTGGAGACGGCAATCATCAATCTCTGTGTCAACGCGCATGACGCCATGCCCCATGGCGGCGTCATCGGCATTACGGCCCAGCGGGAGGAGTTGGGAACCGACAATGCGCTAAAGCTCGCGGCGGGCTCCTATATCAAGCTGTCGGTGGCCGATGAAGGCGTCGGCATGGATGCGGAGACGCTGGCGCGCGCGACCGAACCCTTTTTCACCACCAAGGGCGTCGGCAAGGGCACCGGGCTCGGCCTCTCAATGGTGCATGGGCTGGCGGCGCAATCCAATGGCCGGCTGATGCTGAAGAGCAATTTCGGCCGCGGCACCACGGCGGAACTGTGGCTGCCGGCCGGGGCAGCGGATTTTCTGACGCCGGAGCCGGTGCAGCAGCCCGAGCGCACGCTCGACCGGCCGCTGTCGATATTGACGGTCGATGACGATGCGCTGGTGCTGATGAACACCACCATGATGCTCGAAGACCTCGGGCATCAGGTGCATGAGGCGCTGAGCGGCAAGGAAGCGCTCGAGATATTGCATAGCGGCGCGCATTTCGACCTCGTCGTTTCCGACCACGCCATGCCGGGCATGACCGGCAGCCAACTGGCGCGGGCGATCGGGGCGGAATGGCCGGCCTTGCCGGTGATCCTCGCCACCGGCTATGCCGAATTGCCGCCGGGCAGCGCCGACGACCTGCCGCGGTTGTCGAAGCCGTTCTCGCAGAAGGATTTGGCGCGCGCCGTGGCTCAGGCTGTGCTTCACTAGGCCAATCCTGTGGACCGGAGCGCCCGGCGCAGTTGGCAGCGCCGGGCGATGAACCTATGGTCGCCGCCCGTTCATACTGGAGGGCGCCATGGCCGCCGACATCACCCGGATCGCAAGGATCATTGCCGCCGAAATCGGCGCGAAGCCGGAACAGGCAGCGGCGGCGATCGGGCTGCTCGACGAGGGCGCGACGGTGCCGTTCATCGCGCGCTACCGGAAGGAAGTGACCGGCGGGCTCGACGACACGCAATTGCGCCTACTGGCCGACCGGCTGGTCTATGTGCGCGAGATGGATGCGCGGCGCGACGCCATCGTCGAATCAATCCGGAGCCAGGGCAAGCTGACCGACGATCTGACGGCCAAGCTCGCCGCCGCCGCGACCAAGGCGGAGCTTGAGGATATCTACCTGCCCTATAAGCCGAAGCGCCGGACGCGCGCCGAGATCGCGCGGGAAAAGGGGCTGGGGCCGCTGGCGGAGGCCATTCTCGCCGACCGCTCCAGCGTACCGGCGACGCGGGCGGCGGGCTATGTGACGGCGGACGTGCCGGATGTGAAAACGGCGCTCGACGGCGCGCGCGATATCCTCGCCGAGCAGTTCGCGGAAAATGCCGATCTCGTCGGGCGGCTGCGCGCCTATATGCGCGACAAGGCGGTGCTGCATGCCCGCGTGGTCGAGGGCAAAGAGGAGGCGGGCGCGAAGTTCTCGGATTATTTCGACCATGTGGAAGCCTGGTCGAAAGTGCCGAGCCATCGCGCGCTCGCCATGCTGCGCGGGCGCAATGAGGATGTGCTGACGCTCGATATCGAGGTGGATGCGGACGACACCAGCGCCACGAGGCCGGTCGAGCGCATGATCGCTTCGGCCTATGCGATCGACCGGCAGAGCGCGGCGGGGCCGTGGCTGATGGAGGTGGTGGGCTGGACCTGGCGGGTGAAGCTCAACCTGTCGCTGTCGCTCGACCTGATGCGCGAATTGCGTGAGCGCGCCGAGGAAGAGGCCATTGCCGTGTTCGCGCGCAATCTCAAGGATCTGCTCCTGGCGGCGCCGGCCGGATCGCGGGCGACATTGGGGCTCGATCCGGGCATCAGGACGGGGGTGAAGGTCGCGGTGGTGGACCAGACCGGCAAGGTGCTGGAGACGGTGACGGCCTATCCCTTCCCGCCGCGCAACGATGTGCGCGGCACGCAGGCGGAACTGTCGCAGCTCATCATGCGCCACAAGGTGGAACTGATCGCTATCGGCAATGGCACGGGCAGCCGCGAGACGGAAAAGCTCGTCGCCGACATGCTGGCTGACATGCCATCGCCGAAGCCGCTCAAGGTGATCGTCAGCGAGGCCGGCGCTTCGGTCTATTCGGCCTCGGAACTGGCGGCAGCGGAATTTCCCAATCTCGACGTATCGCTGCGGGGGGCGGTTTCGATCGCGCGGCGGCTGCAGGACCCGCTGGCGGAACTGGTCAAGATCGAGCCCAAATCCATCGGCGTCGGGCAATATCAGCACGATGTCGACCAGTACCGGCTCGGCCGGTCGCTCGAGGCGGTGGTGGAAGATGCGGTGAATGCGGTGGGCGTCGACCTCAATACCGCCTCGGCGCCGCTGCTGGCGCGGGTATCGGGGCTCGGGCCATCGCTGGCGGAGGCGATCGTGGTGCATCGTGATGCCAACGGGCCGTTTGCAAGCCGCAAGGAATTGCTGAAAGTGGCGCGGCTCGGCCAGCGCACTTTCGAGCAATGCGCCGGGTTCCTGCGCATCCCCAATGGCACGGAGCCGCTCGATGCTTCCTCGGTGCATCCGGAAGCCTATGGGGTGGCGAAGAAGATCGTCGCCGCCTGCGGGCGCGACCTCAGGACGCTGATGGGCGACAGCGCGGTGCTGAAAGGGCTCGATCCGCGCCAGTTCACCGATGAGCGCTTCGGCCTGCCGACGGTCAGGGACATCATCGCGGAACTGGAAAAGCCGGGGCGCGACCCACGGCCGGAATTCCGCACCGCGACCTTTGCCGAGGGGGTCGACACCATCAACGACCTCAAGCCCGGCATGATGCTCGAAGGCACGGTGACCAATGTCGCCGCCTTCGGGGCTTTCGTCGATATCGGCGTGCATCAGGACGGGCTGGTGCATCTGTCGCAACTGGCCGACCGCTTCGTCAAGGATGCGCATGAGGTAGTGAAGGCCGGCGACGTGGTGAAGGTGCGGGTGGTCGATGTCGATGTGAAGCGCAACCGCATCGGGCTCAGCATGCGCAAGGATGGCGGCGGCGAAAATGGCGGACGGCCGGCGCCGCGCGATCCGAAAGGCCCCTACCGGCCAAAGCCCGAGCCGAAACCGCAGCAGGGGGCGCTCGGCGCGAAGCTGTCGGAAGCGTTTCGGCGGAAGTGACGGCAGCGCGAGGCGGTTACCTCTGCCTCCCTTGGTTGCCAAATTGTACGTCCTTGCGGGATACGAAGGTGGTCTCCTATTGGGAGGTTTCGCCCTTTCCGACTACCCGATAGAGACCTTTCCCCAATGTCGCTCAAACTGAACATCATCATCGGCAGCACCCGCCCCGGCCGCGTCGGCCCGGTCATCGGCAAATGGATCGCCGACACCGCAAGAGCGCATGGCAAGTTCGAGGTCGAGTTGGTCGATCTCGCCCGGTTCGAGCTGCCCCTGCTCGACGAGGCCAAGCATCCGATGCTGCAGCAATATGAGCACGACCACACCAAGGCCTGGAGCGCCAGCGTCGCTTCGGCGGATGCCTATGTGCTGGTGACACCGGAATATGATTATTTCCCGCCGGCTTCGCTCATCAATGCCGTGCAGGTGGTGATGAAGGAATGGGGCCGCAAGCCCGCAGGCGTGGTGAGCTATGGCGGGATTTCGGGCGGGCTGCGCTCGTCGCAGGTGCTCCGGCAATTGCTGACCACGGTGAACGTCCATCCGCTGCCGCAAGCGGTGCCGGTGCCGAATTACGGACAGTTCATCGATGGCGACGGCGTGTTCACGCCCAATGAGCCGATGCTGGCGGGTGCCAATGGCATGCTGGATGAACTGCATGTGTGGGCGGCGGCGCTGAAGCCGACGCGGCAGGCGGCGTAGGACGATAGGCCGCTGTGGCCCTATCCGGGCATCGAAAAGTGAAGAACCCTCGGGTCAAGCCCGAGGGTGACGATCCGGGGAGTGTGGAGAGCTAACACGATATTTCCACACCACCAGCGCTTTCCCCGGGCTTGACCCGGGGACCATTCGCAACGCGCGCCGTGTTGAAAGTGGCCCGCGGGTCAAGCCCGCGGGAAAGATTGTGGATGGAGGAGGATGGTCGGCTCCGCCCGACGAATTAAGCCAGCGTCCGCTCGCGATGCGGCAGGTCGATTTCCCCGCCATGGAACATGTGGCTCCAATAGAGCCAGGGGAGCAGTTTTTCCTTCATCTGCCACATGCTCCAGCGCGGCACGCGCGGGTCGAGCGGGAAGCTCGGGGTGACCTTGCCGCCATAGATGAATTCGGCGAGGACGATCTTGCCGTAGGCCACGGTCAGGGGGCATGAGCCGTAGCCGTCATAGGTTTCGGTCAGGGGCTTGCCGGCGCGCTGGGCCATGATGTTCTGGCGCACGACTGGCACCTGCTTGCGCACGGCCGCGGCGGTCTTGGCATTGGTGGTGCCGGCGGCATCGCCCAGCGAGAAGATCCTCGGGAATTTCTTGTGCTGGAGCGTGCCGCCATCCACCTCGACCCAGCCGGCTTCGCTGGCGAGCGGGCTCGAACGGATGAAATCGGGCGCGGTCTGGGGCGGCGTCACATGCAGCATGGTGAAGTCCTTGACGACTTCGGATGTGCTGCCATCCGAACCCACGACGTCGAAGATCGCCTTTTTCTGCGCCCCGTCCACGGCCTTGAGGTTGTGGCGGTAGTTTACATGGGCGCCATAGCCGTCCATGGCCTTTTGCAGCGGCGGCACGAAGGCGGCGACGCCGAACAGCGCTTCGCCGGCAAGGCAGAACTCGATATCGACCTTGTCGAGGCGACCCTTTTTTCTGAGGTGGTCGGCAGTGAGATAGAGGATCTTCTGCGGTGCGCCGGCGCATTTGATCGGCATGGCCGGCTGGGTGAACAGCGCCGTGCCGCCATCGAGCTTCTGCACGCATTCCCAGGTATATTCGGCATAATCCGGCAGATAGTTGGAGCAGACGCCATTCTTGCCGATGGTCTCGCGCAGGCCCTCGATCCTGTCCCAATCGAGCTTGAGGCCGGGGCAGACGACCAGGTTGCCATAGGTCATGGTCGCGCCATCGGCGAAGGTGACCTGATCGGCCTCGGGCTCGAAGGTCGCGACGGCCTTCTTGATCCAGTTGACGCCCGCGGGGATGAGATCGGCTTCGTTCCGCTCGGTCTGGGCGCGCGTGAACACGCCTGAGCCGACAAAGGTGAAGCCCGGCTGATACCAGTGCTTGTCGGCCGGATCGGCAATGGCGACCGACAGTTGCGGGGTGTGCTTGCGCAATTGCGCGGCGAGGGTAATGCCCGCGCATCCGCCCCCCACGATGAGAATATCGGTCCGGTTCGGTGCGGCTTCCATGGGTCGCATATCCCTCGCTTGAATTAATTGCAAATATTTGCAATCTTTCTTTTGCATATATTAGCAGCCGCCGACCGGGCGGCGTCAAGAGCGGACCACACCATGAACGAAATCCTGCCCCGTCGTCCTCTGGTGATCGGCGCCAAGGCGCCGATATTCTCGATGCGCACAACGCAGGGCATGCGGACGCTGACCGATTATGCAGGCGAATGGCTGGTGCTGTTTTCGCATCCGGCCGATTTCACGCCGGTATGCACCAGCGAGATCATTTCGTTCAGCCGGATGGCGGCCGAGTTCGACGCCATCGGCTGCGCGCTGCTGGGGCTTTCGGTCGACAGCCTCCATGCCCATCTCGCCTGGGTGCAGGCGATCGAGCGCGAATTCGATGTGAAGGTCCCCTTCCCCATTGCCGAAGACCCTTCGATGGCGGTGGCCCATGCCTATGGCATGATCGACGAGACGGCGGCGAGCAGCGCCACGGTGCGCTCGACCTTCATCATCGACCCCGAAGGCGTCATCCGCGCCATCTCGGCCTATCCGATGACGACCGGGCGCAATGTCGCCGAGATCAAGCGGCTGGTGGAGGCGCTGCAACTGGCCGATGCCGAGGGCGTTCTGACGCCGGAAGGGTGGCGGCCGGGTGGGCCGGTGATCGATGCCGATGACGCGCTCACCGCGACGAGCCTGCCGCCCGACTGGTTCTTCCGGTTGAAAGAGGAGAAGGCTTCGTGACCCTTCCCGGTTTCGAACCGGCCGAAATCGAGGCGGCGGCCAATCTGTTCAAGCAATTGAGCCATCCGGGGCGGCTGTGCATCCTCGCCCATCTCGTTGCGGGACCGTCCGGCGTGTCGGAGATGGAAGCGCTGTTATGCATCAGGCAGCCGGCGCTGTCGCAGCAGCTTGCGGCGTTGCGCCAGGCCGGGCTGATCGAGGCGAGCCGATCGGGGCGCGAAGTGGTCTATCGGCTGGTCGAGCCGCGTATTCAATCGTTGCTCTATTGCCTCGCTGGCCTGCCCCAGCCTTCGCCCAAGCCCGTACGCCGGACCAATGGGCACGATCAGGCCGCCATGTTCGGCCGGGTGACCGGCTGATGAGAGAGATTTCCAACCCTGTGACCCTGGAGAAAAGGAGCCGCTCATGAGCACCGTTCCGTTTACCGTCGACCTCAGCGTCAAGCCGGAGGTCACCGCCTTCTTCGATGCGCCGACCAATACCATCAGCTATGTGGTCAAGGACCCGGGCTCGGATGCCTGTGCGGTGATCGATTCCGTCATGGATATCGACTATGCCGCTGGCCGCATCACCTATGAGGGCGCCGACCGGATCATCGCCTTCATCGAGGACAACAAGCTCACGCTCGAATGGCTGATCGAAACGCATGTGCATGCCGATCACCTCTCGGCCGCGCCCTATATCCAGTCGAAGCTCGGCGGCAAGCTGGGGATCGGCGAGAACATCACCATCGTGCAGGAAACCTTCGGCAAGATCTTCAATGAAGGCACCGAATTCCAGCGCGACGGCAGCCAGTTCGACCAGCTGTTCAGGGATGGCGACAGCTACCGGATCGGCAATCTCACTGGCCATGCCATGCATACGCCCGGCCATACGCCAGCCTGCATGACGCATGTGATCGGCAATGCCGCCTTTGTCGGCGATACGCTGTTCATGCCCGATGGCGGCTCGGCCCGCGCCGATTTCCCCGGCGGGGATGCGCGCACGCTTTATCGCTCGATCCAGCGCGTGCTGTCGCTGCCGCGCGAAATGCGGCTGTTCATGTGCCACGATTACGGTCCCAATGGCCGCGATATCCAGTGGGAGACCACGGTGGGCGACGAGATCGACCACAATATCCATGTCGGGCACGGCACGGACGAGGACAGTTTCGTCAAGCTGCGCGAGGCGCGCGATGCGACGCTCGCCATGCCCAAGCTCATCATCCCCTCGTTGCAGGTGAATATGCGGGCCGGGCAGCTGCCGCCCAAGGACGAGGAGGGCAAGTCCTTCTTCAAAGTGCCGATCAACGGGCTCTGACGGCACAGGACATGGGGCTGAAGAGCTATTTCCCGATCCTCGACTGGGGCCGGCGCTATGACCGCCGGACCCTGACCCATGATCTCGTCGCGGCGGTGATCGTGACCATCATGCTCATCCCGCAATCGCTCGCCTATGCGCTCCTCGCGGGATTGCCGCCGGAAGTGGGGCTCTATGCCTCCATCCTGCCGCTGATCGCCTATGCCGTGTTCGGCACCTCGACGGCGCTTGCCATAGGGCCGGTGGCGGTGGTGTCGCTGATGACGGCGGCGGCGGTGGGGCGGATCGCGGCAGAGGGAACGGCCGATTATGCCAGTGCGGCGATCCTGCTGGCCGGGATGTCCGGGGCGATGCTGGCGCTGATGGGGCTGTTCCGGCTCGGCTTCATCGCCAATTTCCTGTCGCATCCGGTGATTTCCGGCTTCATCACCGCTTCGGGGCTGATTATCGCGACGAGCCAGATCGGCGGGCTGATCGGCATTCGCAGCGAGGGCAACACCCTGCCCGACCTGATCACGTCGATTGCCGCCCATATCGGCGAGGTCAACTGGAACACGGTGGCGGTCGGCGCGGTCGCGCTGGGGCTGTTATTGTGGATGCGGCTCGATCTCAAGAACTGGCTGATGCGGTTCGGGATGCCCAAAGCCCTTGCTGCCATCGTCGTGCGGGCCGGGCCGGTCTTCGTTGTGTTCCTGACCATGGCGTGGTCGGCGCTGTTCGATCTCGGCGGCAAGGGCGTGGCGCTGGTGGGAGAGGTGCCGCAGGGCCTGCCCATGCTGGCGCTGCCGAGCTTCAATCTCGAAGCGGTGCAGGCGCTGGTGCTGCCGGCGCTGATCATCTCCATTGTCGGCTTCGTCGAATCCATTTCCGTGGCGCAGACGCTGGCGGTCAAGCGGCGGGAGCGGATCGAACCCAATCAGGAACTGGTGGCGCTCGGAGCCTCCAATATCGCGGCGGCTATTGGCGGCGGCTATCCGGTGACGGGCGGCTTTGCCCGTTCGGTGGTGAATTTCGATGCCGGGGCGGCAACGCCCGCGGCGGGCGCATTCACCGCCATCGGCATCGCCATCGCGACATTGCTGCTGACACCCTTTCTCGCCATTCTGCCCAAAGCGACGCTTTCGGCGACAATCGTGCTCGCCGTGCTGACGCTGGTGGATTTTTCCATCCTCAAGCGCAGCTGGGATTATTCCAGGGCGGATTTCGCCGCCGTCGCCTTCACGCTGATCGGCACGCTACTGCTCGGGGTCGAGATCGGCATTTCGCTCGGCGTCGGCGCCTCGATCCTGATCTTTCTCTATCGCTCGTCGCAGCCGCATGCCGCCATTGTCGGGCGGGTGCCGGGCACGGAGCATTATCGCAATGTCAAGCGGCACAAGGTCGAGACCATGGATGGGGTACTCTCCATCCGGGTCGATGAAAGCCTCTATTTCGCCAATGCGCGCTATCTCGAAGACCTGATCTATACCGAGATCGCGGCCCGGCCGGCGCTGACCGACGTGGTGCTGATGTGCTCGGCGGTCAATGCCATCGACATGTCGGCACTCGAAAGCCTCGAGGCCATCGAGCAGCGCCTCATCGAGATCGGGGCACGGCTCCATCTCTCGGAGGTCAAGGGGCCGGTGATGGACAGGCTCGGCGAGACGGAGTTTCTCAAGCATCTGTCGGGCGGCGTCTATCTCAGCCAGCATCAGGCGATGCTGGCCATTGCCGGTGAGCGTAGGGAAAGGGTGCCGGCCTGAGGCCCCGTGTCAGACGCGCTTGCCGTCGGCGTCGATCACCACCTCGCCATCTTCCTTGGTGAAGGGGCCGATGGCGGGATTGGGCAGGATATCGAGCACGGTTTCGGACGGGCGGCACAGCTTCGTACCGAGCGGCGTGACGACGAAGGGGCGGTTAAGAAGGATCGGATGCACCGCGATGGCGTCGAGCAATTCGTCCTCGGTCTTGGCGGGATCGCCGAGGCCGAGTTCGTCAAAGGGCGTCCCTTTCTGCCGCAGGGCTCCGCGCAGGCTGAGGCCGGCATCGGCGACCAGGCGCCGGATCGTCGCGTGATCGGGCGGGGTCTTGAGATATTCGATGACGATGGGCTCTTCCCCGGACTGGCGGATCATCGCCAGCGTGTTGCGCGACGTGCCGCACTCCGGATTGTGATAGATGGTGACGCTCATGGTGCGGCCTCGCGGGGTTTGAAGAGCCAGTTCGCGACTGCCAGCGCCAGCAGCGCGCCGACGATCTGCGCAATGATGAAGGCAGGCGCATCCTGCGGGCGGATGCCCGAAAAGGTATCGGTGAGAGCCCGGGCGATGGTCACGGCCGGATTGGCGAAGGATGTCGATGCGGTGAACCAGTAGGCGGCGGTGATGTAAAGCCCGACAAGGGCGGGGATCGCCTGTGGCCGGACGGCGAGCCCGCCGAGAATGACCGAGACGAGGCCGAACGTGGCAATGGCTTCGGAGAACCATTGCGCGCCGCCGGTGCGGACATGTCCCGCGGCGGCGATGGCCGGCAATTCGAACATCAGATGGGCGGCGATTGTGCCGATGATGCCGCCGGCGAATTGGGCCAGCATATAGGCGGCGGCCATGGTCCAGGCCAGTTCGCGCCGGAGCGCGAAGACCATCGACACCACCGGGTTGAAATGCGCCCCGGAAATGGGGCCGAGCACGGTGATCAGCACGAAGAGAATGGCGCCGGTCGGCACGGTATTGCCGAGGAGGGCCAGGGCCGTGTCGCCGGTCATCCGCTCGGCCATGATGCCGGAGCCGACAACGGCCGCGACGAGCAAGGCCGTGCCCATGGCTTCGGCGGCGAGACGTCGGTTGAGATCCGCAACCTCAACGGCAGGCATTGCCGGGCGCCCTGGTGAATTCGGCGACGAGCGGCTCGCACAGCTCCGGGCGGCCGCCGCAGCAATCATTGACGAGGAAGCTCGCGATCTCGCGCACCCGGTCGAGTTCGGCGCGATAGATGATCAAGCGGCTCTGGCGTTCGGCGGAGATGAGTCCCGCCCGCGTGAGAATGGCAAGATGGGTCGACATGGTGTTCTGCGGCACATCGAGCAGCCGCGCGACTTCGCCGGCCGGCAATCCGTCCGGTTCGTGTTTCATGATGAGCCGGAAAGCGTCGAGCCGGGTCGGCTGCGCCAGGGCGGCGAGAACATCGATGGCGTCCGTTGATTCCATATATCGATGATAATCGATATATGGAATGGGGTCCAGTCCATTGGTCATGACGCGGAAATAGCCTAAGCTCGGGCGAGCACAGGAGGAGCCGATGCCCGAAGTGTCCGGCATCATGGCGGAACTCGCCGCAATGGACGATCCGCGCATGCGGATGGTCAATGCCAGGCACGGCGACGATCACGGCGTCAACCTGACGGCGCTCCGCGCCCTCGCCAAGCGGCTCAAGACCCAGCATGAGCTGGCCAAGGCGCTATGGGCGACAGGCGACACGGCGGCAGGCCTGCTCGCGACGCTGATCGCGAAGCCGAAAGCCTTCACCCCCGACGAACTCGACGCCATGGTGCGCGACATTCGCGGGCCGAAACTGCTCGACTGGTTCGTCACCAATCTCGTCAAACCGGGCAGGCATGCCGAGGCGTTGCGGCTGCGCTGGAAGGACGAGACCGGGTTCGTCGGCCGCGCCGGGTGGAGTTTGACGACGGATCGCGTCATCAAGCATGCAGAGGGGCTCGACCTCGATGGCCTGCTCGACCAGATCGAAGCCGAAATGAAGGATGCGCCCGAGCCCAAGCAATGGCCGATGAACCATTGCCTCGCCGAAATCGGCATCCGCCACCCCGCCTATCGGAGCCGCGCCATCGCCATCGGCGAAAAGCTTCAGGTGCTTATCGACTACCCGGCCTCTCCGGGCTGCACCCCGCCCTATGCACCCGTCTGGATTGCCGAGATGGTGCGCAGGCGCGATGCAGCGGCCTGAGGTTTATTGCAGCGCCTGTTGCCTCGTTTCGGCGTCGACGAAGAGGGCGGCGATGGCGCCGATGACGAGGAGGATGGCGAAGAGGGCGATGGTGAGGGTGAAGCTCTGCGTCACCACCAGCGCCAGCGCCGAAGGCGCGAGGAGGCCGCCGAGGCGGGCCATGGCGCCGGCGGCGCCCATGCCGGTAGCACGGGAGGCGGTGGGGTAAAGTTCCGGCGTGAAGGCGTAGAGCGCACCCCAGGTGCCGAGCAAGGCAAAGCTCATGATGAGGATGGCGGCCCCGATCAGCAGTGGATCGGCGGCGAGGACGAAGAGGCCGCAGCCAAGGGCGCTGAGGACCAGAAAGCCGATCAGCGTCGGTCGCCGGCCCCAAGCCTCGACGCCATAGGCGGCCAGCATATAGCCGGGCACCTGCGCCAGCGCCACGACGAGCAGGAAGCCATAGCCACGCACGAAGCCGAAGCCATCGCCGGCGAGACGCCCCGGCAGCCAGGTGAAGACGCCGTAATAGGAGATCGACACCAGGAACCAGACGGCGAGGATCAAGAGGGTGCGGCGGCGCAATTCGGGGGAGAACAGCCCGGCCGACCGGGCCGGCGCGGCCGACGAAACGATGGCAGTGTCGTTCGGCAAGGGCGCGCGGCCATTGCGCGCCAGCATACGTTCAATGACCTGCTTGGCCTCATCGCCGCGACCGGCCTTGAGCAATTGCATGGGCGATTCGGGCACGAGAAAGCGCAGACCCACGCCGATCAGCGCCGGCAGGCCGGTGACGAGGAAAATCCAGCGCCAGGCATCGGGCGTGCCGAGTTCGCTCGTCACCCAGGCGGCGATGGCGACGATGATGGTGCCGACGGCCCAGAAGCCTTCGAGAAAGACCAGCCAGCGGCCGCGATTTTTCGGCGGCAGGAATTCGGCCATCATGGCATAGTCGACCGGCAGCGTGCCGCCGACCGCAAGGCCGGTGAGAAAACGCAGGCCGAGCAGCATCAGGAAATCCGGCGCGAAGACCGAGGCGAGGCCGAAAATCGCGTCACAGGCGACGGTGATGAGCAGGATGCGGCGACGCCCATAGCGGTCGGCGAGCCGTCCGAAGACCGCAGCGCCGATCAGCATGCCGAGAAAGAACAGCGTGCCGGTCTGCAAGGCCTCGGGCAGGGAAAGGTCGAAGCTCGTCGCGATCGAGGGGGCGGTGAAGCCCACCGCCAGCACCTGCATGGCATCGGCGGTCCAGACGAGTCCGAAAATGCCGAGCAGCCGCCTCTGGAACGATCCCGTTCCCGCCGCGCTCAGCGCGTCCTCGATTGCCATTGTCTGCGTCATGATGGCTGAACCCTCCCCCGAATGGAATGAGCCCGTCTAAGGGTCGGCGCCAGCATGCGCAATCTGGCCATTGGGCTTAGCCGTCAGGCGGATGTCTTCTCGAACATTTCCTGCGCCAGCTTTTCTTCCTTGGGATTGAGGGTCAGCTTGCCATCGGCGGTTTCGACGAGGATGTCGCGCGACAGCAGATATTCGATCAGTTGCGGCGCATCCTTGGCGTGGCTCTTGCGCCAGTAGCCGGCGGCCTTGGTGGCTTCGGCCAGAAGATCTTCGCGGGTGAAGACCACATTGCCGCGCAGCACGGTGATGGCGATAGCTGCCGCCCGCAGAATATCGGTGCCGGTATTGGCTTCGAGCCGTTCGGCAATGGTGCGCACGGTTTCGCGACGGCCCGCCGGGGCGGGCGGCGGGGTGAAGACCGGCTCGGCTTCAGGGGCGGGAACCGGCTCGGGAGCAGCGGGCGCCGCCGCGCTCTCGGCGATTTCGTCCAGAAGCGAATTGATGACCGGCAGGACGCGCGCCTCGAAATATTCGGGCGTCACGCTGGCGCTGACGGCGACATCCTTGCGCTGGATGGAGAACTGGATCAGCCGGCCTGCCGGTGGATTTTCAGCATCGTCGGCCGGATCAAAATGAGAGGTATACATGAGCGGAACCAATAGCTGCTGGATGGGGATGGCATACGCAATGCCACCATCCGGTCTGCCCGATAGCGAATATTAATGCCAGTCGCGGCATGTCCTGCGGCGCTCGAATGGTTAATACTGCGTCAAGACAAAGAAGACATTTGTATTTCTGTTGAAATCCCTGTGCGTAAACTCATCCCGGACATGATCCCGCCCCTGCCCTCTCCTCCTGACGAAGGTGAGCCGATGCGTGGATTGGTGGGGAAAATCCGCGGGATAGCCCTACCTGCCCGTCGCCGAACGGCCTCTACCCGCTATAAGCTCGGCATTCTCCTGCCGGGTCGAGGGGCCGGTTCTTCATGACAAAAGACAGGATCGGGCGGCCGGTGACTTCGGTGGATGTGGCGCGGCTTGCCGGCGTCTCCCGTTCTGCCGTGTCGCGCACCTTCACCAGCGGCGCCAGTGTCGCGCCGGCAACGCGCGAAAAGGTGATGCGCGCGGCCAAGGAACTGGGTTATCGGGTCAATTTCCTCGCCCGCGACCTGTCGCGCCAGCGCTCCGATCTCGTCGGCCTCGTCGTTTCCGACATGGATCACTCCTTCCGGGCGCGGCTCGTCGACGAACTCTCCCGGCGGCTGGTGAGCCTCGGCTATCGCCCCTTTCTGCTGCCCACCGGGCCGGGCGAGGATGTGAGCCGGCTCACCGACATGATGCTGCATTACAAGGTCGCCGGCGCCATCGTCACCTCCGACACGCCGCCGGCCGAAATCGCCCAGGAATGCGCCGCCCATGGCGTGCCGCTGGTTCTGGTCAACAAGCCCGATGTGGGCGTGAACGTCGCGCGCATTCTGATGGATACGGAAAAGGCGGGGCGGCTTGCCGCCGAGGCTCTGCATGCAGTGGGTTGCCGGCGCATCGGCATTGCCAGCCAGACGCGCCCCTCATACTCCATTGGCCTGCGCAAACACGCCTTCATCGACCATTGCGGACGGCTGGGCCTTGAAATCGTCGCCGATTTTCGCGGCAGCGCCCATAATTATACCGGCGGCACCGAGGCGGGGAAGGATTTTCTCGCGAGCGGCATCGGCGTCGAGGCAGTCTATTGCGTCAATGATTATCTGGCGCTCGGTTTTCTCGACCATGTCCGCCACAAGGGCGGCATGCGCGTCCCCGAGGACATAAAGGTCATCGCCTGCGACGACATCGCCGAGGCGGGCTGGCTGAGCTACGACCTGACCACGGTGCGCCAGGATAGCGGCACCATGGCGGAAGCGGCGGTCAATGCGCTGCTGCGCCGGCTCGACCAGCCGGAGGACAAGCCGGGTACCGATATGGTCGATGTGTCGCTGGTCTGGCGCGGCTCGACCGGGAAGCGGCCGGACGGTTTTCAGCCGACCTGAGGCCCGAGGCGTGTCGCGGCGCCGGGCCGCGACACGAGGCGGCCATCAGCTGGTGAAGAAGGGCTGCGTGCCGTGGGCCTCGATGGCACCGGCAAGGCGCGCCAGAGCATGGACATAGGCGGCGGTGCGCATGCTGATGCCGCGATCCCTGCTGACCGACCAGATGGCGCGGCCCTCGCGCTCGACGATGCGCAGCAAGCGCTCGTGAATCTCTTCGAGATCCCAATAAAAGCCCTGACGGTTCTGCACCCATTCGAAATACGAGACGGTCACGCCGCCGGCATTGGCCAGAATATCGGGCAGCACGACGACCCCCTTGCTCTCCAGCACCTTGTCGCCGGCCGGGGTCACCGGGCCATTGGCAAGCTCCAGAACCACCTTGGCCCTGATGGTGCCGGCATTGTTTTCGTCGATCATGTCTTCGAGGGCGGCCGGGACCAGAAGGTCGCATTGGGTGGCGAGCAGCTCTTCGGGCGAGATCACTTCGGCCCCAAGTTCGTTGGCGAGCGACACCAGCGATTTGCCGGCCTTCTTGCCGGCGATCATGGCATCGGTATCGAGCCCTTCGGCGCGGCGGATGGCGCCGCTCGAATCGGAGACGGCGACGATGCGGTGACCATCGGCAGCCGCGAGCGACGCATAGAACTGGCCGGCATTGCCGAAGCCCTGAATGACGATATCGTGTTTTTCGGCAAGACCCAACTCGGCGGCGAGATGGCGCACGAGATAGAAGCCGCCGCGCGCGGTGGCATCGTTGCGGCCGAGCGAACCGCCGAGGGCGATCGGCTTGCCGGTGATGACGGCGGGGGTGACCTGGCCGACGATCTGGCCATATTCATCAGCCATCCAGCCCATGATCATGGCATTGGTATAGACGTCGGGCGCGGGAATATCGCGGTCGGGGCCGACGACGCGGGCAAAAGCCTGCATATAGGCGCGGCTCAGGCGCTCGAGCTCGGATTTCGACAGCTTGCGCGGATCGACCTGCACGGCGCCCTTGCCGCCGCCATAGGGCAGGTTCATCACGGCGCATTTGAAAGTCATCCAGAAGGCGAGCGTTTCCACCTCCGCCTCATTGGCATCGGGATGGAAGCGGATGCCGCCCTTGGTGGGGCCGCGCGTGTCGTCATAGCGGCAGCGCCAGGCCTGGAACGATTTGCGCGACCCGTCATCCATGCGGATCAGCAGGCGGGCCTTGGTGGTTTCGCGCGGATATTTGAGTTTTTCGATGACGTCCTGATCGATCTTCAGATGGCTTGCGGCAGTCTCCAGGCGCTCGAGGGCGCGATCGAGCAGGGTATCGTCACTCATGATAAGAATCCGGGATTGGGGTTACGTCGCCTTACGGCGCAGACGCACCCTCCCTGCCATGGCCGAACCGGCTAGGTCAATAAAGCTGACCAAGTTTCTGCCTTTTTATCCGGCGTAACGCCCGTTTTTTGTGCAGAAAATCCGGTTCGGCCACGAGGCTTAAAAAGCGGTCAATGCGGATGATCGCGCGCCAGGGCCTCGATCACCTGCCGCGCGCCGATGCGGCCGATCTGCCTTCCGTCCTCGTCGATGACGCCGACCCATTGGTGATCGGCAAAGAGCGGCAGTACGTCCTCGCAGCGGGCATCGGCATGCACGGTCATGTCGCAGGGCCCGGTCGCATCGGTGCGCATGATGGAGCGGACGCGGATGACGCGGGCCTTGTTGATGTCGCGCACGAACTCCTCGATGTGCTCATTGGCCGGGTGGAGGACGATCTGTTCCGGCTCGCCTTCCTGCTGCAGCGCACCATCCTTGAGGACGGCGATGCGGTCGCCGATCTTCAGCGCCTCGTCGAAATCATGGGTGATGAACAGGATGGTCTTGTTGAGCGACTTCTGCAGTTCGATCAATTGATCCTGCATGCCGGAGCGGATCAGCGGATCGAGCGCAGAAAAGGCTTCGTCCATGAGGATGATGTCGGTATCGAGCGCCAAAGCGCGGGCGAGGCCGACGCGCTGCTGCTGGCCGCCGGACAATTGCCGGGGCATGGCATCCTCATAGCCCGAGAGCCCCACCGTCTCGATCCATTTTTCGGCTTCCCCATGGCGTTCGCTCTTGCCGACGCCGCGGATTTCGAGGCCATAGGCGACGTTGTCGATGACCGAGCGATGCGGCAAGAGGGCGAATTTCTGGAAGACCATGGACACGTCGCTGCTGCGCATGGCCCGCAGATCCGGCAGGCTGAGCTTGAGCACATCGGTGCCGTTGACGAAGATTTCGCCGGCGGTCGGCTCGATCAGCCGGTTGATATGGCGGATCAGGGTCGATTTACCGGAGCCCGACAGGCCCATGACGACGAAGATCTGGCCGCGCTCGATATCGAGCGAGACATGATCGAGGCCGACGACATGGCCGGTTTCGGCCAGAAGATCGGCCTTGGACTTGCCGCCGTCGAGCGCGGCGAGGGCCGTATCCGGATCGGGGCCGAATATCTTGGTGACGCCGCGAATGCTGATGGCGAGATCGGGATTGGCTTCGGGTTGGGCTGTCATGCTCATGGGCGTGCCTCCTTGAGGCCGATGCGGCCCTGCAATTGCTGGCCGAAGGCCTGGGTGATGCGATCGAAGATGATGGCGAGGGCGACGATGCCGATGCCGGCGAAGAGGCCACGGCTGACTTCGAGCCGGCCGATGCCCTGCAGCACCTGATAGCCGAGGCCGCCAGCCCCGATCATCGAGGCGATGACCACCATGGCGAGGGCCATCATCGTGGTCTGGTTGATGCCGGCGAGAATGGTGGGCAGCGCCAGCGGCACCTGCACGCCCAGGAGGCGCTGGGTGGGATTGCTGCCGAAGGCGCGGCTGGCTTCGATCACCGCCGGATCGACGGACCGCAGCCCGAGATCGGTGAGGCGCGCCAGGGGCGGCGCGGCATAGACGATGGTAGCGAGCAGCGCCGGTATCTTGCCGGGGCCGAAAATCATCACGGTCGGGATCAGATAGACGAAGCTCGGCAGCGTCTGCATGAGATCGAGGATCGGGGTGACGATCTGGCGGACGCGCCGCGAGCGCGACATCCACACGCCGACCGGGATGGAGACGACGATGGCCGAGATGGTCGCGGCAATCATCAGGGCTGTGGTGCTCATGGCGTCTTCCCACAGATCCATCACGCCGAGGAACATGAGGGCGATGAAGACCGTGATCGGCAGGCCGGGGCGGCGCGTGGCGACATAGGCGATGCCGGTGAGCACGGCGATGATGACCCACCACGGAATGGCGATCAGCAGGGCCTCGATGCCGTTGAGCATGAGCAGGAGGGGATGAGCGGCAGCTTCAAACGTGCTGCCCCAATTGGCCACCACCCAATCGAGGCCGTTATCGACGGCCCGACGCAGGGGCCGCGTATCAATCAGTTCGGGAAACATTCAATTATCCTGACGAAGAGGCCCGCACGGGCCGGAAGCCGACGCCGTGCGGAGCCTTGATAGAGGACCGAGCGGACCGGGCCAGGCCCGGCCGCAATGTCAGTTCGTCGAGGACGCGCTAGCCGAGGCTGGCGCGCACCTTCTCGGCAATCTCGGGCGAGACCCATTTGGTCCAGACGGCTTCCTCGGTCTTGAGGAAGTTTTCAGCGGTATCGGCCGCATCCGCCTTGTTTTCATCGCCATAGACGAGCAAGGCGCTGATCTCGTCATTGCTGAGGCCGACCTTGGAGAAATAGTCGGCAATGGCCGGCACATCGGTCTCGATCCACTTGGCGGCGCCGATAACGGCGGGCGAAGAGGGATAGGCCGTCTTGCCGGGGGGCTCGGTGCAATCCGCATCGGTATTGCAGGCATAGACATCGGCATCGGCCTCGCCCAGATCGAGCTGGACGGCATCATATTTGCCGAGAAGCGCCGTGGGGCCCCAATAGTAGAAAAGGATGGGCTCTTCGCGCAGGAACGCGCGGGCAATGGAGGCATCGAGCGCACCACCCGAGCCGGCGGAGAACAGGTTCCAGGTGTCGCCCATGTCATAGGCTTCGAAGAGAGCCGTGGTCGACAGCTCGCAGGCCCAGCCGGGCGGGCAGGAATAAAGGCGCCCCTTGCTCGGGTCTTCCGGATCGGGGAACAGCTCGGGATGGGCGATGACGTCATCGGCCGTCACCAGATCGGGGTGCTCGTCCTGAACATATTTCGGGATGAACCAGCCTTCGACGGTGCCATCGGTGATGGCGTCGCCCAGCGTGACGACCTTGCCTGCGGCAATGCCTTCCTGCCACGGCTCTTCGATGGTGCTGGTCCACAATTCCGGCGCGATGGCCGGGGTGCCACGCGTGAGCATGGACGATGATGTCGGCACGGTATCGCCGGCCACGATCTCGACATTGCAGCCGAAGCCGGCTTCGAGAATGGTCGCGTGGATATGCGCGAGGGCGGCGGCGGACGGCCAGGTAAATTCGGCAATTTCGATGGTGCGGTCGGTGCCGCAGCTATCTTCTTGTGCTTGTGCAGGCAGCGCGATGGCCGCTCCCAGAAGCAGCGCCGCTGCAACCAGCGCGCCTTTCCGGCTAAAATTCATTAGTCGATTCCCTTTGAAGGTCAGTATCACGCGCAAACCTAAAGACCATGCAGGAGGTCCGTCAACCCGAAATCGACATTTTTTGTGAGCAACCGTCACATTACTGTAATATACACGAGACGATTTGCAAAGAAGTATTCAAAAGTGACTACTTTTCGCCACATTTCTTGATCGAAGACCTGCATTATATGCTGATGGACTACAAAATTGATTTATACATGGACTTTCAAATAATCAGCCAAGTTCTGGCGAGTGCTGAGGGCACGGAGAATGCGGCAGGCTCCCGGCGACGAGCGGCGAGGCGGGGCCACGGGCAAAGGCCCGATATCCCTTGGGAATATTGAAGAAATTCGGATTTAGAAACCGAACCGGAACGACCAGATGTTCGGCAGAATCAAACGGCACACCGGGAAATCCGGCGTGCGCATCAGCAGTTCATGGCAAGGACGATTATTGTATTTTTCGTTCGCCCGGCGCGTGGCGAAACCGCCCGGACTGACCGATTGCGCCGGATCGGCGACGGAAAGATCACATGCCGCGTCCCTGCCGCCGGCGCTTTATTGCGGAGGGCAAGTGGTCTTACTGATAAAACGGCCGTAGGCTTACAGGCTTTTCTGGCCGAGAGACTGGATGGCGTCGAGAAGCTTCCGGGCGAGAAGAAGGCCGCTGCCCGCGGTCATCAGCATTTGCGGCAGGACGAGCCATTCGAGCGTCCATGCCGCGCCGGAGCGTTCCTGCTCGTGCACGAGCCCCTGCCCCATGCCGCCCAGCAGGGTGGCATTGTAGCGGGCGAGGCTGACCAGGACTTCGGCGGCGACCGGATTGGATTTATGCGGCATGGCCGATGAACCGCCGCCGCCGGAAAGAACGATATGCTCGGGACCGGCGAGAGCCATCAGCGCGGCATCCTGGCCGATCTTGCCGAGGGAACCGCTGACCTGCGCCAGCCAGCCCGCAAATTCGAACAGGCCATCGCGCTGGCTGTGCCAGGCCTTGGACGACGGAGCGAGCGCGAGTTCGACGGCCATTAGCCGGACGATTTCATCGGCCTTGTCGCCGAGTTGAGCCCGGTCGCCGGCCGCGCCGCCCATTTGCAGCACGAAAAGGCGGGGGCCGATCTCGGCCAACCGGTCGCGATGGCGCTCCAGCGGCAGCCGCCAATCGGCAAGGCGCGAGCGGACCTCGATTTCGAGCGCGTCCTGCATGCGGGTGCGGGCCATCAGCCGGTTATGGCCGAAACGGTCTTCCAGCGTCGCGAGACCGGCGATGAGGGCTTCGAGACGGCCATCGAGGATGGCGGCAATCGTTTTGAGCCGAAGGATCAGGCTGGTATCGATGACATCCTGGCTGGTGGCGCCGAAATGGAAATGCGGCCGCACCGGCTCGGGCAGCGCGGCGCGCACCTGCTTGACCCATTGCGGCACCACCACGCCATCGCGCGCGGTGGCGCTGCGAAGGGCGGCGATATCCGGAACATGGGCGGCAAGCGCGGCCGAAATCGCCTCGGCCGCGTCCATGGGAATCAGGCCGGTTGTGGCCTGTGCCCGTGCCAGCGCCAGTTCGAACCGCCCCATCGCCTCGAGATCCGGCGATGCCGAAAGAAGGGCCGAAATCTCCTCGTCGCCGAGCAGGCCCGACAGGATGGGATGGTCGAAGGCGGATGCGGTCATGGCGCTGGTTCTTCCTGTGGCCTGACGTGGCTTATATGTCGAAGAACACCGTTTCGTTCTCGCCCTGAAGGTAGATGTCGAAAGTCACGACATCGCCATCGCGGCGGGCGACAAGCGTATGGTCACGCCTCAGCGGACGGGTGCGGGCCAGGATCGGGTCGGCGGCGTTGGCTTCTTCCTCGTCGGAGAAATACATCCGGGTCTGGAGGCCGATATTGATGCCGCGGGCCACGATCCAGAACGAGATATGCGGCGCCATCAGCGTGCCATTGGGGCCGGGCACCGGGCCGGGCTTGATGGTCTCGAAACGATAGCGGCCATCGGCATCGGCCGGGCAGCGCCCCCAGCCGGTAAAGGCCGGATCGGCGGCGCCGCGATGTTCGGCGGGGCTGTTGTGGATGCCGGCGGCATCGGCCTGCCAGATTTCGACCACGCAGTCATTGACCGGATTGCCGCCGCCATCGATGATGCGCCCGGTGACGGTAATCCGCTCGCCGCGCACGCCATCGCCCAGCATGGATTTGCCGAGATCGTGCGGAATGACGCCGGTAATGCCGGAGAAATTCGGCGTCAGCCCGATATGGACATAGGGGCCGGCCGTCTGGGATGCAGATTCCTTGAGGTAGTTGAGCGCCTGAACCATCAATTGCCCTCCGGCCGGTTCTCGAACAGGGTCGAGCGGCTGCCGCGCAGCACGATGTCGAATTTGTAGCAGAGGCTGTCCATCGGCGTCGTATGCGCCATGTCGAGCGCCGCCACCAATTGCCCGATGGCCGCCTTGTTGGCGATGGTGTTGACGATGGGGCAGAGATCGACCATCGGGTCGCCCTCGAAATACATCTGGGTGATCAGGCGCTGGGCAAAGCCGGTGCCGAAGACCGAGAAGTGAATATGAGCCGGGCGCCAGTCATTGACGCCATTGGGCCAGGGATAGGCGCCGGGCTTGACGGTGCGGAACCAGTAATAGCCGTTCTCATCGGTGATCGAGCGGCCGAAACCGCCGAAATTCGGGTCGAGCGCGGCGAGATAGGCTTCCTTCTTGTGCCGATAGCGCCCGCCGGCATTGGCCTGCCAGTATTCGAGCAGCACATTCGGCACCGGCCGGCCCATTTCATCGAGCACCCGGCCATGGACGACCAGCCGCTGGCCGATGGCCGATTCGCCCTGCCTGGCATAATTGTGGATGAGATCGTTATCGAGCGCGCCGATCATGTTGTGGCCGAAGGCCGGACCGGTCCGCTCGCTGAGGGTGCTGTCGAATGCGATCAGCGCCTGCCCCGGCGCGCGCAGGAAAGTCGATTTATAGCCCGGCGTGAGGGCCGGCGGATGCCAGTTCCGGTCGCGTGGAACGAAGCCTGCCGCCTCCCTGGCGGCATTCAACAATCTATCATGCATCGGTCTTGTCTCCCCATATCCTCTGCGCGAGACCGCGAATTATCTCGACCACGCGGATTGGCCGCTCCACACATGGCAAATGCCCTGCCCCCCTGATGAGCACATATTCGGCTCCGGGGATGCTTCGGGCGAATTCCTCGACCAGCTCGGGCGGCGTCGCGCCGTCCGCCTCTCCTCCGATGCAGGCAACCGGCACGGCGATCCTAGCAGCATCGGCGCGGCGGTCGAAATCGCGGATCGCCGCACAGGTGGCGAGATAGCCCTCGACCGGCTGGCGGATCAGCATATTGCGATAGCCGGCATGGGCCGCATTGTCGGGCCGCCGGAAATCCGGGGCGAACCAGCGCTCGATAATGCCTTCGGCGACGGCTTCGATGCCGTCCTCGCGAATGCGCTCGATCCGCTGCGCCCAGAATTCGGGATTGCCGATCTGCGCGGCGGTATTCGACAGGACGAGGCCGGCAACGAGATCGGGCCGGTCGTGATAAAGCTGCTGGGCGATCTGCCCGCCGACCGAGACGCCGCAGACAAGCGCGCCGGAAAGGCCAAGATGGTCCATCAGGCCGGCGAGATCGGCGGCGTGGTCGGCCATGGCATAGGGCACGGGGCCGAGATCGGAGAGGCCATGGCCGCGCTTGTCATAGGCGAGGATGGCGAATTCTTCCTTGAGGCCATCGATGACCTCCGCCCAGATGCGCCAGTCGGTACCGAGCGAATTGACGAAGACAATCAGAGGCTTGCCCTGATCGAGGCCGGTGGCTCGATAGTGCAGCGCGAGATTGTCGATATGAACGAACCGCATCGGCAGATGCCTCCCATGGAGATCATGCCCCATAACCGGAGGTTTATAAAAGTGAAAATATTGGCCTAAACCATATCCATTAGATTATGGAATTACCGCCAGAGCGACGGCCAGGGCCGGCGAATGAGCGGAGCTCTACTCGCCCGGTGCAGGCTGCGGGTCGACCCCGTTCTGCCAGTCCTCTTCCTTGAAGATATCGCGGATGATCTTCATGGCGTGATTGGCCGCCGGCACGCCGCCATAGATGGCCACATGCAGCATGACTTCCTGCACATCGTCCTGGGTGGCGCCGGTGCGGCGGGTGGCGCGCACATGCATGGCCATTTCCTCGTAATGGCCGAGGGCGGCGAGCAGGGCTATGGTCACCATGGAGCGCTCGCGCTTGGTCCAGGTATTGCGCGACCAGACATGCCCCCAGGCAGCCTCGGTGATGAGGTTCTGGAACGGCGTCTCGAAGGGCGTCATCGCGTCCAGCCGCTCGACCACATAGTCCATGCCGAGAACATCGCTGCGGGTCGCCAGACCCTGCTCGAACCGATTGGTTCCGTTGGCTTTCATATCCATACCGCAAACTCCCTAGTGACGACCCGAAGGCCGTACTCTGCCGCGAACGCCTTGCCGTTCACGTCCGGAGGCCCCTTCCTAAGGCGCGCGCTCCCCCCGTATCAAAGGCGCACCGGTGTTTCATTGCGCCGGCTCCAGCCCGGCACTGGCTGTTTTTATCAGCCTGCTCTCCTCCCACGCGCTTCGATCTGCGCGCGCCCTTGCTACAAAAGGCTATAATGTTAGGGACAAACAGTACTGTAAAATGAATTCATCCTGCGATAATCATAACTCAGCGGATATGGAACCTCCTGGCACATGATCGATACGCGCGTTCGTTTTCGGCATCTTCGGACCTTTGTGGAGGCCGCGCGCCAGCGCTCTATCGGCAAGGCCGCCGAAATCCTTCACGTCACCCAGCCGGCGGTTTCGAAAGCCATTCGCGAGCTCGAGGAAACGCTCGATGTGAAGCTGTTCGAGAAGGACGGGCGCGGCATCAAGATCACCCGCTATGGCGAAGTGTTCCTGCATCATGCCGGCGCTTCGCTGGCGGCGATCCAGCAGGGGATCGACAGCCTCAACGGCGCCAATTCCGGCCCACCGGTGCGGCTCGGCGCGCTGCCGACCGTGTCGGCGCGGCTGGTGCCGCGGGCAATGCAATTGTTTCTCGACGAGCAGACCGACAGCCCGATCAAGATCGTGACCGGCGAGAACACCGTGCTGCTCGACCAGCTGCGGCTTGGGGTGCTGGACCTGGTGCTGGGGCGTCTCGCGGCGCCCGAGCAAATGCGGGGGCTCCATTTCGAATATCTCTATTCCGAGCAGGTGCGCTTCATCGTGCGCAAGAACCATCCGCTGCTGGCGGCGCCGCGCTTCGATTTCTCGCTGATGCGCAACTATACGGTGCTGATGCCGCCGATCGGCTCGGTCATCCGCCCCTATGTCGACCGCTATCTGCTTTCGCATGGGCAGGGCGAATTTCCGCATGCGATCGAAACGGTGTCGGATTCGTTCGGGCGCGCCTTCATCGTGCAGTCCGATGCCGTGTGGATCATCTCCGAGGGGGTGGTGGCGCAGGATCTGATGTCTGGCATGCTCGCCGCGCTGCCGATCGATACGACGGATACGCGCGGCGCGGTGGGTCTGACCACACGCGAGGACGCGCCTCCGAACGCCTCGATCGAGATTCTCAGTCATATCCTGCGCGAAACGGTCAATGATCTGAACCTGTGAGCATGCGGCGCTGGCGCTGCCGATAGGCGGCGGGCGTCGTCGCGCATCTTTTGCGGAAATGGCGCGTCAGATGCTCCTGGTGCGAGAAGCCGCAATCGAGCGCGATCTGCAGGATCGGCTCCGAGGTCATGGCGAGGAGGCGCTTGGCCTTTTCGAGGCGCAGCCGGATGACATAGCTGTAGGGCGTCTCGCCCACCATGGCTTCGAAAATGCTGACCAGCCGGGACGGGCTCACCCGCGAAACACCCGCCACGTCCTCGACGCGGATGGTCTGGTCGAGGTGATCGACCATGAATTCGACGGCGCGGGTGAAAGCCTCGTCCTTGACCTCGGCGCGGTTGCGGCGGCGGTCCTTGCGCAGAATGGCCGCCGAATAGCGGGCGACGAGATGCGAGGCGACGGCCTTGAGCAGATTTTCGGCGATGACGTGATCGGCCGAGGCAGCGCCCTGCCCTTCGAGCCTCAGATCGATATTGACCAGCAAGGCCAGCAGCACCGCATCCTCGACGGCGCCGCAGGCGATATCCACCCGGTTGGGATCGCCATAGGCCATGTCGGCGGCGACGGCGGCGATGACGCGATGGTCGATATAGGCATAGGTGACTTCATCGTCGGTGCAGGCGGCCAGATCGGAAAAGGCCTCGCCCGGCAGGATATGGATGACCGGTTCGCGCGCTTCGTCTCCGAAGCTGAAGGCGGAGCGGCGATCGCCATGCCAGACGACCAGCCGGTCGGCCGGATGCAGGTCGCCGACCGGGCCGGCGCCGGGCTGGCGGCGTTCGAACCGCCCCAGTCCGGACCCTGTGATGAGACGGTGCGTGGCAGGCCGGGCGGTTGGTGCGAGCGTTTCCACGTGCCGCATCCCGATCACGGCGCCGCAGTCAGATATTGATCGAGCCCGCTGCCGGAGAAGAAGTCGAGCGTGAAACCGACCCAGCGACCGAAGCCGACGACGCCCACCCAGAACAGCAGCGACAGGGCCGCCGCCATCTTGCCGGCGGGGGGAACGGTTGCGACACCCTCATCCCAGGCCTTCACCGAACGGGCGGTGACGAACTCGAAATAGAGCATGTTGATGCCGGCCAGCACGATCAGCAGCATCTTGAAGCGGAAGGCGGTGTTGATGAAGTAAACCGGCGCATTGCTGATGAACATCAGCACGCCGCTGACGACGGCGATGACGAAGGCGACCCACACCAGCGGCAGCGTATCATGGGCGATCTGGGTGACGCGGGAATTGCGCGAGGCGATGCCGAGCAGGCGCAGATCCATGATCGCGATCACGCCGACGACGATGGAGATGGCGAGGACGTGGAACACCTCGAAGGTGGGAAACAGCCAGTCGGACTGCTGGATGGTGATGGCCAGATCCGAGCTACCGATCCAGCTGACGAATTCTTCAAGCATGAGAGTTGACCTATTCTATCGCTGGAGGATCAGGCGGCGCTGGCATAGGCGATCCAGCGCCCGGCAAAGATGATGCCGCACCAGATCACGACATTGACGGCCGCGAAGCCGAGCACCATGGAGCGCCGATGCTCGGGGCGCTCCCAAAGCTCGGGATGGGCGCTCGCGTGGTTCCGGAACGCCAGGGTGACGGCGATCCCCGCCAGCATCAGCACCATCTTGATCCAGAACAGCGGGCTGGTCAGCGGACGCTCGGGCTCGATGATGATGAGCAGCGCGCCGGACAGTGCCAGGACGAGAAGCCCCCACCAGATCCAGGGCAGATAGCGGCCGGTGGTTTCACCGACGGTCTGGGCATTCCCCGCGAAACGCAGGACGCGCAGATTGACCATCAGCACCGACGACAGCACGGCGGCGATGGCGAGAATGTGGATCGTCTGCCCCAGGGCGACGAGCCAGGTCTGCCCCTGCAGGGACAGGCTCAACGGAGAATGGTAGATCCATTGGACAATCGCCTGCATGGTTCCCTCCCTAAAAGTGACGCCCGGTCCTCTCGATCCGGATGTCGGCTGTTGAAACGACGTCCTTTCGGGGCGGCAGGCAAAAAACCGAACCGCCCTGCCCGGCCGAAGAGCGGCCGCACAGGACGAGCTTTACGGGTTGTTTTCCCGTTTATTGGCCGGCCGGCGCAGCAGGGGCCATGTTCTGGTATTTCTCGAGCAGCAGTTCCGGCGCCGCGCTTTCGATGAAGCACACATATTCGTCATGGGTGGCTTCTTCGTCGGTCGTCGGGCGATCCCACCAGATATGGTGCTGGATGGGGTGTGCATAGGTCACCGGATCGGTGAGGGTGTAGAGCATGTGGAGGATGTTGCCGTCCTCGCTCAGCCAGTATTCCTCGGTGACTTCGGCGCCATCGGCATAGACGAGGCCGGTCTGCTCGACCCAGGAGCCCTTGAGCCCGGTGGTCTTGACGACGAGCGTATCCATCTGGCCGTCGCCGCTGCGGTCTTCCCACTTGCCGGTCGAGGTACCCCAGATGCCGCGAACGTCGATATCGGGCTCCGGCGCCTCGCCCATATAGGCGCGGCGGATGATGTTGAACTGCTCGTGCAGGAAAATCACCTTCTCGAAGCGCGCGCCTTCGCCGCTACGGACGATCTCGAGCTTGTAGGGCGTCGACATGATGCGCGCACCGCCATGCGGAACGCAGGTGTTGGACGGGTTTTCCTGCAGGTCGCGATTGACCCACTCCTGGTATTTCTCTTCGCTGGCGAAGTCTTCCGGCAGGATGCGGTCGCCTTCATGCAGCTCGCGCGGCTCGCGGCCGTTCGGCGCAATGGTGCGCCAATTGTCCGACCACTCGCTGAAGATGTTCGGCAGGCCATCGGCGGTGCGCGGTACATCGGGGCTTTCGAGCACTTCCTTGGGCGGCGGAATCTGAGTCCAGAACGGCTCCAGCCGTTCCTCTTCCTGCGCCTGAACGCCGCCAATGGCAGCCGAAAAGACAAGCGTCGCCACGCTGGCGCCAAGCAGAGCCCTGGCCCAGGTCGATTTGATCACCGACATATTTACTCCCCCTTAGATCGCAGGTGCGGCAGGCGCAGCAGCGTCAGCGGCGGGAGCCGCCTTGTTGTCCGCATTTTCGGACGGGTCGGCGCCATAGACATATTTGCCGTCAACCTGGATGGCCTCGACATAGAGCCGGTTGGTGCCGTCACGCGAGGTGCGGGCATGGATCGACAGATCGGTGCCGATCGGCAGGGTGGACGGGGTCAGGCCCTGACGACGCAGGCCGAGCACGCTGCCCATTTCGCCGATCCAGTAAGCGCCTTCGGCGTCCTGAATAACCAGCTGACCATGCGGGTTCACATAAAGGAACTCGATGAGCTTACCAGAAACGTCTTTGGTATCTTCAGTATAGAAAGCGCCAACAGAGTGGTGAGCGTAAGCGGGCGCAACAACCGGCAGCACCGCCCCCACCGCAATAGTGAGAGCGACCATGGATTTTTTCAACATTGTAACCTCCTCCGTCCACTTTTACAGCACTAAAAACTGTTGGACGATCTAACCTAACCGCTGTCGCGAGAATGTAAAAATTCTATTTCATGCCCGAGCGATAACTTGGAAGTTATGCGAAAGCCGCCGCATCCGCGCCGGTCATCAGCACGAATACCCAACATGTTCGGGCAAAATAGCAAAAACCCGGCAGCGCAGAACGCTGACGGGTTTGCAGGAAGCGTTATGCTTCGGATGGCTGCGGCGAAACGCCTCAAGCCTCGCCCAAAGTATTACGCGGGTCAGATCGTGTCGGCCTCGATATGGACGAGCACCTTGACCGCGGTGCTGACGACACTGTCGTCTTCCCAATCGCCGGTGCCGACGCCGAAGGCCAGGCGGTCGAGCGTGAGTTCGCCATCGGCAACGGCATGCGTGCCGTCAATGGCGAGCGTGAAGGGCAGTTCGACAGGCACGTCGACGCCCTTGATGGTGAGCGTGCCGGCGGCGACATAGCTGCCGGCCTCTGCCCCGGCGGTGATGCCGGTCGATACGAACTTGGCCTCGGGGAAGGTCGCCACGTCGAACCATTCCGCCCCGCCGATCATGCCGTCGCGGTCCGAAGCGCCGCTCGAGAAGGAGGCCGGATTGATGGTGGCGCTGATCGAGCCGGCAGCGGGATCGGCCGGGTCAAAATCGATCTCGGCGGTGAATTCCTTGAACTGACCGGTAAAGGCGGCGCCGGTCTGGGTCGCCTCGAAGGACAGCGTGCTGGTTGCCGCATCGACCGCCCATTGCGCGGCCATGGCGGGGGATGCAAATAGCGCGGCCGAGGCCAGCAGGGCAATGCCGGCACCAAATCCGATCTTCGACATAGTGATAACCTTTCAACTCTTCTTTTCTGCGACGGCATTCCGGCGGCCGGAGAGGGCCATGCCGAAGGGCAGCATGCGGTAGAGCGTTTCGTCGCCGACCTTGAGGTGGCGCTTGAGCGCCCCGGCGACATGCAGGCCCACGGCCAGGATCAGAAGCCAGACCGCATAGCGGTGGAGGCTGAATGCCAGGTCCTGGAACGATTCCGAGGCGCCGACGATAGCGGGAATGGGGGCGAGGCCGAAATAGGTCATCGGCAGGCCGGACGCGGAGGCGCCGAGCCATCCGATGATCGGAATGGCGATCATCAGCCCGTAAAGCAGCACATGAACCAGTTTGGCGAGGGCCAGTTCCCAGGGCTTCGTGCCTTCCGTCAACATGGGCGGCGCGCCATGAAACCGGCGCCATGCCAGCCGCAGCACGGCGAGGACCAAGAGGGTCAGGCCGAGCGCCTTGTGGAAGTCGAACAGATGGAAAGTCGCCATGGAAACCGGCTGGGCCTGCATATAGAGCCCGAGGCAGACCATTGCGCCCATGGCCAGCGCCATGCCCCAATGCAGCGTCTTGGCGACCGGATCATAGACTTCCGGCACGCCCGCATCCGGCGCTGATTTCCGGGCATCCTGCTTGTCGTCTCGATACGTCACCGGGGGGCCTCGCGGGGTTCGTTCAGGCAAGGCCGGCCCGACCGGAAAGGCGGGCCGGCATCAGGATCAGATGGTCGCGGCAAGCTCGGAGCTGACGCGGATGGTGACTTCGCCGCCGACGGCGGGCGCGAAACGCGTCACGCCATAATCGGCGCGCTGGATGGCGGCCTCGGCGTCGAAACCGACCAGCAGGCGGTTTTCCTGCTGGGTGACGGAATTAAACTCGACCTGCAGCGTCAGCGGGGTGGTGACGCCGAGAAGGGTGAAGTCGCCCGTCACATCGGCAGTGGTGTCGCCGGTCAGCACGATCTCGGTGCTTTCGAAGGTCGCGGTGGGGAATTCGGCGACGTTGAAGAAGTTCTCGCTGACGAGATCGTCGGTGCGGGCCTGCCAGAAGGTGTCGAGGGAATCGACCTGCATGGTGACCGACAGTTCCGAAGCTTCCAGATTGGCAGGGTCGAGCGTCAGCGTGCCTTCGAATTCGCGGATCGCGGCGAAGGACGTCGACAGGCCATTATGGTCCCAGGAGAGCAGGATGGTGGTGTGCGCCGGATCGATATCGAACGTGGTCGGCCCTTCGATGAGGTCGAGCCCTTCCTGGCCGAGGCTCGGTGCTGCGAAGGCAGCGGCAAGGCCGGCCGCCATGATGGTCGTGACGAGAATGGTCTTCATCGTTTGTCCTTTCGAACGGTTGCTGTGATGGAGGGACAGGCGTCACGCAGATGGGCGTGCTGCGGATGCAAAGCCGCAGTCGGCGGTGAAGCCGGTTGCTGGAGCTGTCATGAAAGCTCCTCCTCCTTGAATTCCTCGGCAGCCGGATTCCCGTCCGCTGCCACTCTCCGTCCCCGAAGGCGGCAAGGTCAAAGTACCAAGCCAGAAGGGCAAGAAAATTGATATTTACCGCGCAAACCATAACCTGCCGGTACTTGGTTGTGCGGAGCCGCCAGCCTATGAGGCCATGGTGCCGCGCCGTGTTGCCGAGGGGGTGAGCCCGGTGCGCTGGCCGAAGAAGCGGCTGAAATAGGCGGGGTCCGGATAGCCCAGCAGAATACCGATCTCCTTGATCGAGAGGTCCGAAAACTGCAGGTATCGCCGGGCTTCGAGGATGACGCGCCGCTCGATGATCGCGAGCGGCGGCGCCCCGAAAACCTTGCGGCATATGCGGTTGAGATGGGTCGGGGTGATGCCGAGCTTACCGGCATAAAAATCTAGGGCGCGGGTTTCGCGGAAATGCGCATCGACCAGAGCCTGATAGGCGCGGGCGAGCGCCTGCGTCCTGCCGCCCGAACCGGAGCCTCCGGCCGGATTGCCGGCGCCGAGGCGCCACAGGGCGAGGAGCAACAGCATCAGGCGGGCCTTGAGGGCCGCGATCTGGCCGGGGGCGGTGCGGTCGGCCTCGGCGACCAACCGGCTGACGCCCTCGGCAATTTCCGCATGCGCCTCGTCCCCTGCCGGCCAGACGAGAACCTGCGGGCGCAGAACCGCCTCGGCCATTTGCGGCATGTCCGCAAGCAGGGCCTGCACATCCCGCGCGAACAGGGTCAGCACCAAGCCGTCTATGTCTTCAGAGAACCGATAGCTGTGGACCGCCAGCGGTGGCACCACGACCAGCGCCGGTCCGCGCAGCGCATATCCGGCCCCGTCTATCTGGAGATCGACCCGGCCGCTCGTCACGTAGAGAAGCTGGAAGAACTGCTCGTGGCGATGCGGGCCGATATGGAAGCCGTAAAGGCGCGAGCGCGAGGTGATCGTCTCCCAATGGAGCCAGGTATCGCCGGCAGCGGTGTCGGCTTCGCCGTAAAGCGCATAGGTGGGGATTTCGGACATGTTCGGATCATCCAATTCTTTGTCAGCGCTATCCATTGGAAGAGGGTCGGGTTCAGGCGATGCTTCCGGCAATTGAGGAGGCATCGCCATGCGCACCCAGGTTGCAATCATCGGGGCCGGGCCCGCGGGACTGGCGCTTGGGCGCCTGCTGGAACAGGCCGGGATCGATGCCGTCATCATCGAGCGCAGAAGCGCCGAGCATGTGCTGTCGCGCATTCGCGCCGGCGTGCTGGAACAAGGTTCGGCGGAGCTGTTGACGGCGATCGGCGCCGGCGCGCGCATGGCGGCGGAGGGCATCGTTCATGACGGGGCGGCCATCTCCTTCGACGGCGATCCGCTGCGCATCGATTTCGCTGATTTGATCGGGCGGCGGGTGACCGTTTACGGGCAGACCGAGATTACGCGCGACCTGATGGACCTGCGCCAAAAGACCGGCGCCCAATCCATCTATGAGGCGGACGATGTCGAAGTGCTCGATTTCGACGGCACCGCGCCAAAAGTCCGTTTCACCAGGAACGGCCAAACGCATGAGCTGGCCTGCGATTTCATCGCCGGCTGCGACGGTTATCACGGCGTCTGCCGCGCCAGCGTGCCCGATGGCGCCATCACGACCTTCGAGCGCGTCTATCCCTTCGGCTGGCTCGGCATTCTCGTCGACCAGCCGCCGGTCGCCGACGAGTTGATCTATGTGCATCACCGGCGCGGCTTCGCGCTCTGCTCGCAGCGCAGCCATAGCCGGTCGCGCTATTATCTGCAGGTCGGCACCGAGGAGAAAGTCGCGGACTGGTCGGACGACCGGTTCTGGGACGAATTGCGCCGGCGCCTCGCCCCCGAGACGGCGGAGAGCCTCAAGACCGGGCCGTCCATCGAAAAGTCGATCGCGCCGCTTCGCAGCTTCGTTGCCGAGCCGGTGCGGTTCGGGCGGCTGATGCTGGCGGGAGACGCGGCCCATATCGTGCCGCCGACCGGGGCCAAGGGCCTCAACATGGCGATCCATGATGTCGGCGTGCTGGCGGACGCCCTGATGGAGCATTATTGCGACAGATCCAAAGCCGGGCTCGATGCCTATTCGCAGCGTGTGGTGGCGAACACCTGGCGCGCCGAGCGGTTCTCCTGGTGGATGACGCAATTGCTCCACACCTTTCCGGAAACCGACATATTCGGCCAACGCATCCAGCGGGCGGATTTCGATTATCTCGCGGGCTCGCGCCATGCGCAGCAATCGCTGGCCGAAAACTATACGGGGCTTCGTCCGCAGGCGACCCAGGGACAGATCAGCCCGCGAACGAAGTCTTCGGCCGTCTAGTGGCCGACGCCAAGAAGACGGTCGACGGTTTCCGGCTGCGCCTCGAGTTCGGCGGGCGTACCCGACCAGGCCACGCGGCCGCGTTCGAGGATCAGCACGGATTCGGCGAAATCGAGCGCCGCCTTGATGCGCTGTTCGACCAGGAGAATGGTCATCGCCTTGGTTTCGGCGAGGCTGAGAAAGGCGGCCATCAATTCGTCGCAGATGACGGGCGCGAGCCCCTCCAGCGGCTCGTCGAGCAACAGCACCGTCGGCTGGCCGAGAATGGAGCGGGCCGTGGTCAGCATCTGCTGCTCGCCGCCCGAGAGCTGCGAGCCGAGATTGCGACGGCGCTCGGCGAGGCGCGGAAACATCGCATAGGCTTCCTCAAGCGCCGATTTGGGGCGGGACTTGAGGCCGACAAAGAGGTTTTCCTCGACGGTCAGCGATTTGAAGATGGCGCGCGATTGCGGCACATAGCCCAAGCCGCGCAGCGCCCGGTCCGGCCCCGACAGGGCCGACAGATCGCCTTCATCGAGATTGATGCGGCCATCATAGCGGCGGGTCTGGCCGGCAATGGTGGCGAACAGCGTGGTCTTGCCCATACCGTTGCGGCCGAGAATGGCAAGGCGCCCGCCGGCCGGCACGGAAAAGCTCACATCCTCGAGGATGCGGGTCGGACCATAGCCGGCGCTGAGGCCTTCGATATCAAGCGACGCTGCGGGCATCGGCATAGCTCCCGAGATAGGCTTCGCGCACATGAGGATCGTTGGCGACGGCTTCGGGCGATCCATCGAAGATGATGGCGCCGGCGGCGAGGACGATCACCCGCTGGGCAAAACGGAAGACGAAATCCATGTCATGTTCGATCATGAGCACAGCAAGGTCCGGCGGCAATTGCGCCAGCGCCTTTTCGATGAGGACGGTATCGGCATGCGGCACGCCCGCCGCCGGCTCATCGAGCAGCAGCACTTTGGGGCGCAGCGCCATGGCAAGCGCGATTTCGAGCAGGCGCTGCTGGCCATAGGCGATCTCGCTCACCGGCAGCTTGGCGACGTCCCTGAGCCCGAGCACGCCGAGAATGTCGTAGGTCTCGGACATGATCTCGGGCATGAAGTGGTAATTGGTCAGCATCTGGCCGGACCTGCCCTCGCGCTGGAGCAGGGCCAAGGCGACATGCTCCTCCGGCATCATCTCGGAAAAGAGACGCGTCACCTGGAAGGTGCGGACGAGCCCGGCGCGCACGCGCTTGGTGGGCGTATCGGCGGTGACGTCGACACCATCCATGCGCACCGTGCCGGCGCCGGGCTTGAGATGGCCGGTCACGAGATTGACGAAAGTGGTCTTGCCGGCGCCGTTGGGTCCGATGAGAGCGACGCGGTCGCCCTTGTTGAGGGTCAGCGAGACATCATTGGTGACGACGAGGCCGCCAAAGCGCTTGCTGAGGTTCAGAACCTCGAAAATGGTTGTCATTTGGCACCTCCCGAACGACGCTGCAGCGCCTTGATGAGGGCATTGCCGGCACCCATGAACCCCTTGGGAGCGAAGAGCACCACGATGACCAGCAGCGCGCCGATAATCGTCAGCCAGTGGAAGGGGTTGATGGTCGAAACCATGTCCTCGAACCAGATGAAGACAAGGGTGCCAAGCATGGCGCCAAAGAGCTGTCCTGTACCGCCAAGCACCAGCATCACCATCGCTTCTGCCGACATTTCGAACGACACGCTGTCGAGACCGACAACCTTGGTGGTGACGGCGGCAAGCGCCCCGCCGAGACCGGCGACGGCGCCGGAAATGACATAGAGCTTGACGAGCGTCGTATAGACCGGCGCGCCCATGGCGCGGACGCGCACCTTGTCTTCCTTGATGCCGCGGCACAGCATGCCGAAGGGCGAGCGCACGATGATGCGCAGAGCAATGAAGACGAGGATGAGCAGCACCACGGCCATGATGAATGCCGTGCGGCCATAGAGATCGAAGCGGAAAAGGCCGAGAAGCGGCGTCGGTGCGATGCCGGACAGGCCATCGCTGCCGCCGGTCCAGCCGGATGCCTTGTTCGCCGCTTCACGCACGAGCTGCACGACGGCGATGGACAGAACGAGCTGGGACAGGCCGTGACCGCGCAGGATGACGGCGCTCGACAACAGCCCCACCAGCGCCCCGCCGACGGCCCCGATGCCGAGCATGGCGATGGGATCGACAATGCCGAATTTGGTGGCGGCGATGCCGGCGGCATAGGCGCCGGCGCCGTAGAGCGCAGCATGGCCGAGGGTGGCGACGCCGGCATAGCCGGTGACGAGATCCAGCGACAGCACCAGCAGCATGACCGCAACGATATGGGTCAGCAAAGCCAGGTTGGTGGGCAGCAGGAAGAAGCCGGCAACGGCGATGACGACGATGACGCCGACCGCGAAAAGATCACGCATGAAGGGGCGCTGGGTCGGCGTTGCGACCGGCTGGACGGGGGTGGTGGACAAAGCGGTATCGGTCATTTGGCGCGTCCCAAAAGGCCGTTGGGGAAGATGCTGACGATGGCGATGACGGCAGCATAGAAGAAGAACTCGCCATATTCCGGCACGTAGTAGCGGCCGGCGGTGTTGACGGCGCCGAGCAGGAGAGCGGCGAGCAAGGCGCCGGGAATGGAGCCGGCCCCGCCCACGGAGACCACAACGAGGAAGGTCACCATATAGCGAAGGGCGTAATAGGGCTCGACCGGCAGCAATTGCGCGCCGACGACGCCACCAAGCGCGGCCAGGCCGATGGCGATGGCGAAGCTGACGGCATAGACCCAGCTGGTCTTGACGCCGAGCGCGCCGGCCATGGGCGCATCATCGACGGATGCGCGCAGGCGGACACCGAAAGGCGTGCGCTCGATGAGGAACCACAATGCGCCGGCGACGACGACGCCGACCGCCGCCGCGAAGATCTTGTGCGCGGCAATGGAGCGGAAGCCGAGATTGACGGGACCCTGCAACTGGCTCGGCAGCGGGATGGTCTTCAGCGTCGGGCCGAAGATGAAATTGGCAAGACCGATGATCGCGAAGGTGATGCCGATGGTCATCAGCACCTGGGTCAGATCCGAAGCGCCATAGATGCGGCGGTAAAGCAGGCGCTCGAGCGGGATGGCGATCAGAATGGTGCCGGCGACGGCGATGAGAAGGCCGATGCCGAAGGGCATGCCCATCTGCTGCACCATATAGGAGGCGATATAGCCGCCGATCATGGCGAAGGCGCCGTGAGCGAGATTGACGACTTTCATCAGACCCATGGTGACGCTGAGGCCGATGGAGATGACGAACAGCACCATCCCATAAGCCAGCGCATCAGCAGCAATCGAGGAAATTGTAAGCATGTAGCCTCTGCGACGCGGCACGAATCCGTGCCCGTTCGGGTGTCATTTCCCGCGCATGCCGAACCAGCCGGCCAACGCGACGCGAGTGTACAAAAATACGGAACACCCGATCGGGGGCATCACCAGGATACACCCGATCGGATTGCCTATAAGGCCTTAGTTGGCCTGTTCGAGACCGGGATCGCCCATATTCTCGAAGGTCTGGATTTCCTTGTTGATGAAGGTTCCATCTTCGGCCTTGGCGACCTCGCGCAGATAGACGTTCTGCGTCATGTGGCGCGTCTCGGGATCGATCGAAACGGGACCGCGCGGGCTGGTCCAGGAGAGACCCTTGACCGCCTCGACAGCGGCGGCGGCATCCTGATTGCCACCGGTGGCCTCGATCATCTTGGAGATGACATACATGCCATCGAACGCACCCACGGCCGGGAAGTTGAGTTCACCGGGATTGAGGTGCTTATAGGCGGCCTCGACAAAGGCCGCGTTCTCGGGCGAGTCATGCGAGACGGCATAGTGGAAGGTGGTCAGCATGCCGACGGCAGGCTCACCCAGAGCCGGCAGGTCGGATTCCTGGGTCAGGTCGCCGGGAGCGAGCAGCTGCACACCGGCGTCCTTGAGGCCGTTTTCATTATAGGCCTGCACGAAGCCCAGGGTCGGGGGGCCCGACGGCAGGAAGGCGAACACGGCATTGGCGCCGGAGTCGCGGACGCGCTGCATGATCGGGCTGAAGTCATTGGTGGTCATCGGCATGCGGATGGATTCCACCACCGCGCCGCCTTCGGCTTCGAAGCCGGCCTTGAAGGCGGTTTCGGCGTCGATGCCCGGACCATAATCGGACACGACGGTGATGACCTTTTCGATGCCGCGCTCATGGGCGACGGCGGCCATCGGATAGGACAGCTGCCACTGGGTGAACGAGGTGCGCACGACGAGCGGGCTGGCCTCGACGATCGTCGAGGTGGCGGCGTTGAACACCACCATCGGCACATTGGCTTCCTCGAGGATCGGAGCCGCCGCCATCGCATCGGGGGTGAAGTAGAAGCCGCCGAGATATTGCACGCCTTCGTTGATCACCAGTTCCTGGGCGAGAGCCGCCGTCTGGGCGGGGTTCGCCTCGGGCACGTCGCGATAGACCACCTCGATGGTGTCATCGCCGACAGTGTTGCCATTGAGGTCGAAAAACGCCTCGATGCCAGCCTGGAAACTCTTGCCCTGCAAAGCGAACGGACCGGAGAAGGGCCCGATGATCCCCACCTTGATGGTATCGGCAAAGGCGACGCTAGAAGACAGCGCCAGCGCCAGCGACGCCAAGATTATTTTGTTCATAAAGTCCTCCCAACGCGCCGCCCATGTAAGCGGCGCCGACGAATGCGGTTCAGGATTGGCCGTCGCCTCCACGGAGCGGCCTCCTGAAACCGTCATCGTACATTCGCAAAGATTGCTAACCGAGGATAATGAAAATGTGGCGGCGATGTATAGCCTAGAGATTATGGAAATCCGCCGAGGCCTCGTTCAGCGGGGTAAAAATCGACAAGGGGTTATGAAATCTAGGCAAAAAATGCCTCCGATTCCGGATGCGAAATCGGGTAAACCCTGCCGTCGAAGAGCTTTCGAGCCGTCCTTATGGTGCCGGCAGCCCTCATTTTTCCATCTTCATCCATATCGAGGAAGACTTCGGCGGCCCCGGTCGGATGCTCGATCCTGAAGCGGCCATCGACGGGCAGACGGGCCAAACCATGCGCAACGCTGCCGGGCAGGATGCAGGCCGTGGCCACGCTGACGGCGGCAAAAACGCCGATGGAGGCATGGGCGCGGTGGGGAATGAAGCTGCGGGTATTGATGGCGCCACCGGCTTGGGGCGGTGAAACCAGCGTCATTTTCGGCACCGAAGCTTCGGCCACATCACCCAGATTCAGGAACGGCCCGACCTTGAGGCGGATCGCCTCGATACGGGCCTTGAGGGCATTATCGGCTTCGAGCGTGTCGCGGCTTTCCGTGCCGGTGAGGCCGAAATCCCCTGCCCGCATGATGACGCAGGGCATGCCATTGTCGATGAGGGTGCAGTCTATGCCGTCGATCACGTCGAGCACATTGCCGCTCGGCAGCAGCGCACCGCACATGGCGCCGGCAATATCGCCGAACATCAGGGGCACCGAGGCGTGGATTCCCGGCACGCCATCAATGGACGTAGTACCGCGATAGGTGACGGCACCATCGGGGGTCGCGACAAGGGCCGTAGCAATCTCGCCGCTATTGACCATGTGGATGCGCACCGGCGTGGTGTCGCCGGCGACAGCCACAAGACCGCGTTCGATGGCGGCGGGACCGACGCCGGCGAGGATATTGCCGCAGCCCTGGGCATCGGACACCAGCGGCTGATCGACGAAGATTTGGAGGAACAGATAATCGATATCGGCATCGGGACGGGTCGATGGCGACAATATCGCGACTTTCGAGGTCAGGGGATCGGCGCCGCCAATGCCGTCGATCTGGCGCTGATCGGGGCTGCCCATGATGCGCAGCAGGAGGCTATTGCGCGTCTCGGGATCGGCAGGCAGATCTGCTGCGAGGAAATAGGCGCCCTTCGAGGTGCCGCCCCGCATCCACAGGCATGGAATGCCGCCATCAGACATATTTGAGCCCTTTGGCGGCGAGGGTTTCGCGCATGCCGTAAATATCGAGCCCAAGTTCGCCGGAGGCGAGGCGCTGGCGCTTCGCCTCTTCATTGGCGAGACGTTTCTGCGCCGCCTCCAGCACCGCTTCGGCATAGGCGCGGCGCACGACGGCGACGCCATCGTCATCGGCGACGATGACATCGCCGGGCTCGATATAGGCGCCGGCACAAACGATGGGCACATTGACCGACCCAAGCGTTGCCTTGACCGTGCCCTGCGCCGAGACCGCCTTCGACCAGACGGGAAAACCCATGCGCGTGAGATCGCGCACATCGCGCACGCCGGCGTCGATGACGAGGCCACGGCAGCCCCGCGCCATCGCGGAGGTGGCCAGCAGATCGCCGAAATAGCCATTGTCGCAGGGCGAGGTGGGAGCCAGGACCAGGATGTCGCCGTCGCGCAGCTGTTCTATGGCGACATGCACCATCCAGTTGTCGCCGGGCGGGGCGGAAATGGTGACGGCGGAACCGGCGATCTGCGCGCCGGCATAGATCGGGCGCATATGGCTTTGCAGCAGGCCGGTGCGTCCCTGGGCTTCATGGACGGTTGCGACACCGGCTTCGGCAAGGCCAGCGATGATGGCGGGCGCTGCACGCTCGATATTGCGGACGACGACGCTCATGCCTCGCCTCCCGGCTTGACCACCGGCGGCGTGCCATGGGTGTGGAAAGTCTCGATGGTCTTGAGGCCCCAGGCCTGGCCCTTCTTGCGATCGGCCTCGGTCCACACCACCGGCTCCCAATCGGGCGCGAGGATCAGCCGCGCGCCGGCATTGGCGAGTTCGACGCGATTGCCGGCCGGCTCCCAGACATAGAGGAAGAAGGTGCCCTGGATCGCATGCTTGTGCGGGCCGGTTTCGATATGGACGCCGTTTTCGAGGAAGATATCGGCGGCGCGCAAAATGTCCTCGCGCGTATCGGTGGCATAGGTGACGTGATGGAGGCGCCCATTGCCGCCGCCATGTTCCTCGGTGCAGGCGAGATCGTAGCTCTTGTTGTTGATGGTGAACCAGCAGCCGCCAAGGCGGCCATTATCGAGCTGGATCATTTCGGTCACGCGGCTGCCGAGGCAGGTTTCCATGAAGCGGCGGAATTCGGCGACATCGGAAGCCAGAAGATTGAGATGATCGAGCCGGCGCGGGGATGCGCCGCGGCCGTGATAGCGCTGGGCGAGGTTCTTGAGCCTGGGGCGTTCTTCAGGTGGGGGCGTATAGCGCACCGTCTCCCAATAGATTTCGAAGACATGGCCGAACGGGTCTTCGAAGCGGAAGGCCCGGCCGTGGCCCATATCGCCTTCCACCCAGCCATGCACCGCGTAGCCGCTGGCCTCGATGGCGGCGACGCGCCGCACGAGCGCTTCTTCGGAACTGGCGCGGTAGGCGATGTGGCCGACGCCGGTGGTCTCGTGCCGCGTCAGCTTGAGGGTGTGAAACTCATAATCGTCCCAGGCCCGCAGATAGGCCGAGTTTTCATCCTGCCCGGAAATGGAAAGGCCATAGACCCGGGTGAAGAAATCGAGGCTGTCTTCGAACCTGTCCGTATAGACCTCGACATGGGCGAGATGGGCGAGATCGAAAGAAAGCGCCATCACAGTTCATCCACCGTACGGGGAAAGACGGATTGGAAGCCCTCGGCATATTGCGCCGCGCGGCCGCCGGATTGCCCGCCGGAATTGCGCTGGAAATGATTGGCGCGGTTCTGCGCGAGGCGGGTGTAATAGTCCCACAAATGTTCCTGACCTTCCATGCATTCGATGGCGGCGCGCTTCCTGTCCCAGACCGGGGTGATGTCGAGGAACACATCCGGCTTCCAGCCCATCTGCTCGGTCTGGTGCGGCTCGAAAAGATAGAGCTGCGGCGCAGCCAGCACCTTCCGGCCGGGATTGTGGCCCCAGGCCTGCGCGATCATCCGCGCTTCGAGCGCCACCTGCGTCGCGTACATATGGTCGGTGTTGTAGGGGTCGTAATGCGAGTGGCTGAGCATGAAGGCGGGTGCCACGTCGCGCATGATATCGGCCAGCCGGAACTTGTCCGCGTCGCTGAGGCGCAGCGGATAATCGCCGAGATCGAGCGAGACGAGATCATGGACGCCGAGCTTTTCGGCCGCCTTTTCGGCTTCGCTACGGCGGGCCGCCTTGACCCTGTCGAGCGTCATGCCCGGCTGCTTCCAGAGCTTGGCGGATTCGCCGCGCTCGCCGAAGGAGAGGCAGACGACCGTGACGTCATAGCCCCGTTCGGCATGGAGCGCGATCGCGCCGCCGCAACGCCAGACGAAATCAGCCGCATGGGCGCTGATGACCAGAGCTGTCTTACGGTCGGCCACGCTTTTCTCCTTCAAATTGCTGCCGGACCGTGGGCCAGATCATCAGCGCTGCCAAATCGAAAGCGGCGCCATGCCATAAGATGGCTCTATAATACCGCTCGAATGGCGCCCTTCTATTAGCGATCGTTATAGCTTCAACTTATGGATGTTTGCGTGATACGAAGTTGCCCGTTCCCACGCCTTGGCCGACTATGCGGCGCTGCGTTTTGAGCGGCGGAGAGGTTGAAAAGACGGGCATGGACCAAAGCATCGCCGGCGCTGACCCGATCGGATGAAATCCAATCTGCGACATCTGCGTGTGCTGCTGGCGGTTGCCGATCAGGGATCGATCACGAGGGCGGCGGAGCGCTGCCACGTCTCGCAACCAGCGGTGACGCAGGCCATCCGCAAGCTGGAGCGGCAGGCGGATACGCCACTGTTCAACCGCACGCAGCAGGGACTGTTCGTGACGCCGGCGGGGGCGAGCCTTGCGAGCCGGGTGCGCCGGGCTTTCGCGCTGCTCGATCCGGCGCTGACCGATCTCGCGCCGCGCCTGTGCCTCACGGCGACGGCGCCGCAATTACAGGCGCTGATCGCCATGGCGGAGGCGGAAAACTTCACCCTCGCCGCGCGGCGCATGGGCATTACCCAGCCGACCGTCCACCGCGCCATCGCCCAATTGGAGCAGGAAGCCGAATGCCCGCTTTTCGAGCGGACGCCGCATGGCATGATCGGCACCAAGGCGGCCGGTGCGCTGGCGCGGGCGGCGCGACTGGCCTTTGCCGAACTCGACCAGGCCGAAGCCGATATCGCCGACCTGCTCGGGCGCGAGGTCGGCCATATCGTCATCGGCGCGATGCCGCTGTCGCGCTCCTATATCCTGCCGCGCGCCATTGCCCGGTTCCGTATGCGCCGCCCGACCCTGCCGGTCCGGGCGCTCGATGGGCCCTATGACGATCTGGTGGCGGGGCTGCGGCGCGGCGAGGTGGATTTCCTCGTCGGGGCGCTGCGCGATCCTGCGCCCATTGGCGATGTGGTTCAGCATGCGCTTTTCGATGACGAACTGGTTATCGTCGCCGGTGTTCATCACCCGCTATTGCGGCAAGGAGGTATCAGCCTCGAAGAGCTGGCGCGGTTCCCCTGGGTGGTGGCGATGACGGGCACGCCCACGCGCCAGCATTTCGAGCGCTTCTTCGCCCCGCTCGGCAAGGCGGCGCCCAAAAGCCTGGTCGAAACCGGCTCGATGGTGCTGATGCGCGAGTTGCTGCGCGCCTCCGACCATCTCGGCTTCATTTCGCGGCTGCAGATCGAGCCGGATCTGGAACTGGGGATTGCCGCGAAATTGCCGGTCGAGGTCCAGAACGCCACCCGCCCGATCGGCCTCACCACCCGTTCGGGCTGGGTGCCGACGCGGGCGCAGGCCGAATTCCTCGAAGACATTCGCGCCGCCATTGCCGAGTGAGGCACATCCATTGACACGGGAAATGAACAGGACACGCTGGGGACATGTCGCCATCGCCGTTATGGCGGGGATCGCCACGGCGCTGCATGTGGGCAAGGTGCCGCCGGCCATTCCGCTGCTGCGTTCGGAACTCGGCATGGACCTGGTAACGGCCGGCTGGCTGATGGGGCTGGCAAGCGCGCTCGGGGCCGCCTGCGGCGTGCTTGTCGGGCGTCTCACCGATTGGCTGACGCATCGGCGCGCCATGATCCTTGGCCTTGCCTTGCTGTGTGCCGGCAGCATGATCGGCGCGATAACGCTTTCCCAGCCTGTGCTGTTTGCGAGCCGGATCGTCGAAAGCATTGGCCTCATCATGGTTGCGGTCGCCGCGCCCGGCCTTATCGCTGTCGCCGTCGAAGCCAGGGATACCGGCCTGGCCTTTGCCCTGTGGGGCATGTGGATGCCGGTGGGCGTTGCGGTGATGATGATGGCCTCGCCCTTCCTGCTGCCGCATTTCGGCTGGCAGGGTTCGTGGATTTTCGCGGGGCTGTTGACGCTTATCCCGCTGATTGCGCTGGTGATGATGCAAGCCGGCCGCCCGCAAGCTGCCGGCGAGCCTTCGACTTCGCTGACAGAAGCCGTGCGGCTGACGGCATCGCGGCCGGTTTCCTGGATTCTCTCGGCCATCTTCGTCACCTATAGCGCGAGCTTCATGTCGGTCTTCGGCTTTTTGCCGACGCTGTTGATCGAGGAAATGGGGATCGGCCTTGCGGCGGCTTCCATCATGACGGCGCTGGCCGTGCTGGCGAACGGCCTCGGCAATGTGCTCGGCGGCGTTTTCGCTCGCTGGGGTGCACCGCGCTGGGTGCTGATCGCTATGCCCTGCGTGTTGATGACGATGACGGCCTTCGCGGTTTTCGGCCAGGGCCTGCCGCTCTGGGTGCGCTATACCGCTGCCGTATTCTACGCCATTGCCGGCGGCGTGCTGCCGGCCACCATTATGGGCGCGCTGCCGGTCTATGCGCCGCGCCGCGACCTCGTCGGCACGTTCAGCGGCTTCGTGATGCAAGGCTCCAATATCGGGCAGGTTTTCGGGCCGATGCTGCTGGCATCCATCGTCGCCGCCTCTGGCTGGGTGGCCGCCCCTTATTATATCGCCGGTGCGACCGGCTTCGGCCTCGTGCTGGCGATCGGCTTCAGGCAGGCGGAACGCCGGATCGTGTCGGGCGCGCCCGAAACCGCATAGATCGCGGCGCCGAGCATTGCGGGGGTGGACAATGCTCGGCGCCTGCCGATCAGGCGGCTGCTATTCCTTGACGGCGGCCAGATCGAGATTGGTCGCGAAGCAGTAGAAGCGGCCGGCGCCGCCGGTGGCGACGAGATTGTCCTGGCTGCAACCGCGCGAGGGATGCGCGGCATTCCAGGAATTGATGCCCTCCTGACGGCCGCGGCGGTCGTGGTGGCCGAGCATGGCGGCGCCTTCGCCATTCGAAGTCCAGTTGCCGCAGGTCATGTCGTCGCCTTCGGCAAAAGCGGTGCCGTCTTCCTGGCTGCCGGTCAGCATGTCGTGCTCGATCGGCGGCGCATTCTCGGCCGGTTCATCGGCGATGAAGGGCACTGCCGCGCCGGTCTCGTCGATGGCGGTTTCGGGATTGATATTGACGCCTTCGGTGTGAAGTTCATCGACATTGGCGGCAATCAGCGCGCCGTTGGCGTTGAACCAGGGGCCCGAACCGATGCGGTCGCGCGCATTGACGGCGCCTTCGCCCTGGGTGCTGAGATAGGCGGCCCAGGTCAGATCGCCGGCGCCCACGGCTTCGGCCAGCTGCTGGCAATGCGCATCGGCGCCTTCCAGCCCGCCGAGATTGGCGCCATCGCCAAGCCCGGCACTCGTCACGAAGAAACTCATCGGTCCCGTTTCGGGGGCATCCTGCGCCATGGCCGGCAGGCAGAAAGCCGCCAGGCCGGCAACGCCTGCAAGCAGCAGGGTCTTCGCCGATTTGTACATGGTTCACTCCAGCTTCATTGATGGTTGGGTGGGATGTGCGGTGGCCTCGGGCCAGTCCTGAGCAAGATCGCTCGCGACGCCCGCCGGATCGTCCGGCAGAACTGTGTCGGCCACAAGGGCGGGCGCCATAGGAAACCGATGCGCCCTCCATAAGAAATGGGCATATTCCCCGGGCGGCTTGGGAAGGGTACGAAGCCGCCATGCGCGTTCACGCAGGCATGCGGAAAGACGCTTCACCGCCTGACCCTCTCCGCCCGGGGGAGCGGCGTCCAGGCACTATTGGTCAGGACAAATCCGTCAAAAGGCGAACCTGCCTTAGTTTTCTTCCGATATTTCTAAACAAACATATCGAGTATACGGACCGTTATTTCCTGATGAACATATCGAATAGCCTCGCGACGGAATATTAGAAATTCCACTGAAGCAGATATGCTTTCGCACCGCCTTGTGATGCGCCGTCAGACTTTGGCAGGGTGGAATTAGTTAGCATGCAATGCTATTGCTGAGCCCGTGCAGACCAACTCAATTCGGCATCGCGCCAGCGGGCGCGAGGCCGGATTGTGACTGCCCGCCCACCCGTTACGCGGAGAATATTTCATGTCGACAACGATTAACGTCAACGGCCACGATCACACGATCGAGGCCGATCCCGACAGCATGCTCCTTTACGCCCTGAGGGACGATCTGGGTCTGCACGGACCGAAATTCGGCTGCGGCCTCGCCCAATGCGGCGCCTGCACGGTGATCATCGATGGGGAGCCGGTGCGCTCCTGCGTGACGCCGGTATCGAGCGTGGGCGAAGCCAAGGTGACGACGCTCGAAGGGCTGGGCTCGACTGAGGCGCCCCACCCCGTCCAGCAGGCTTTCATTGACGAGCAGGCGGTGCAGTGCGGCTATTGCATCAACGGCATGATCATGGTGGCCACGGCCTTTCTCGAACAGAACCCCAATCCGAGCCGTGACGACATCATCGGCGCGCTGAACGACAATCTGTGCCGCTGCGGCACCCATATGCGCATCGTGCGCGCCGTCGAACGCGCCGCCAAGGCCATGCAGACCGAAGGAGCCCAGGTATGAACATGCGACCTGAAGACCTGCACGCCGACCGCCAAGGCATGGGCCGCCGCGCCTTTCTGAAAGGATCGGCCGGCCTCGTCGTCGCCTTCTCCATCGCCCGGCCGATGGCCGCACTGGCGCAGGACGCATCGGCCGAAGCCGCCGCCTCCTATGCCTCGCCCGACGCTTCGAAGCTCTATGCGTGGCTCGCCATCAATCCCGACAATACGGCCCAACTGTTCACCGGCAAGGTCGATGTCGGCACCGGCGTCGAAATCGCGCTGGCCCAGATCGCGGCCGAAGAACTCGATTTCCCGATCGACCAGCTCGAAGTGGTCATGGGCAACACGACGCAGACCGTCGACCAGGGCCCGACCTATGGCAGCATGACCGTGCGCCGCGCCGGACCGCAGATCCGCAATGCCGCCGCCGCCGCTCGCGCGGCCCTGCTCGATCTCGGCGCCAAGCATTTCGGCCTGCCGGCCAATCAGCTGCAATCCGTCGAAGGCAAGATCGCCGTTATCGGCGCACCCGACCAGTCGATCACCTATGGCGAACTGGTGGGCGGCGAACGCCTCGATATCGATATCGGCGCCACCGGCACCGGTTTCGGCATGGAAGTCGCCCCTGATGCGCCGGTGCGCGATCCCTCGACCTACAAGATCATCGGCAAGCCGATCTTCCGCCGCGATATTCCCGGCAAGGTGACCGGCGAGTTCACCTATATCCAGGACGTCAAGGTCGACGGCATGCTGCATGGCCGCGTCGTGCGCCCCTATGGCGTCGGCGCGGAACTGCTCGACGTCGACGAAACCGGCCTTTCGGATATTCCCGGCTTCGTGCAGATCGTGCGCCGCAACAACTTCCTCGGCGTCGTCGCGGAGACCGAATGGGCTGCCATCCAGGCGGCGGAACTGCTCGGCTCGACGCTCGATCCCGCGGGCCCGAGCGAGGCCGGAGCCAAGTGGTCGGACGTGAAGAACCTGCCGCCGCCGGACCAGATCTGGGAAAACCTGCGCACCGTGGTGGGTGGCAACCGTGCCGCCGCCAACGGCAATCTCGGCTCGGTCGATCTCGCCCTGCCCTTTGCCGAAAAGACGCTGAAGGCCACGTACCAGACGCCCTATCAGATGCATGGCAGCATCGGGCCGTCCTGCGCCATCGCCGATGTGAAGGCGGACAGCGCCGTGTTCTGGGTCGGCTCGCAGATGCCGCACACGACCCGTGACGACATGGCCCTGATGCTCGGCCTCGCCAAGGACAAGGTGGCGTTCAACTGGTTCGAGGCTTCGGGCGCCTATGGCCGCAACGGGCTCGACCATGTCATCGCCGATGCCGCCATCATGTCGCAGGAAGTGGGCAAGCCGGTCCGCGTGCAGTGGATGCGCTGGGACGAACATGCCTGGGAGCCGAAAGGGCCGGCCATCGTGCAGGACCTGACCGGTGCCATCGACAAGGACGGCAATGTGATCGCCTGGCGGCATCACATGTGGGTGCCGACCACCGGCGACACCCGCCTCGTCGCCATCGAGGAAGTCGGCGGCTTCCCCAATATCGGCCGGATCGGCCAGGGCGGCCCGACCATCACCTATGCCTATTCCTTCCCCAATGCCGATGTTGCCGCGCATGGTGAAGGCCGGGTTGGGGTCATCACCTGCTGGCTGCGTTCTCCGGCCCAGTTCGAGACGACCTATGCCATGGAGGCGTTCATCGACGAGCTGGCGGCGGAAACCGGGCAGGACCCGCTCTCCTTCCGCCTCAAATATCTGACCGACCAGCGCGCCATCGATTGCCTGCGCGCTGCTGCCGACCTCTATGGCTGGGAGCCGCGTCCATCGCCGGCGCCCCAGCAGCAGGACGAAAAGATCGCCAGGGGGCGCGGTATCGCCTGGGTGAATCGTGACGATGCGCGCGTCGCCACCATCGCCGATGTCGAAGTCGACCGCGAGACCGGCGTAATCCGGGTGAAGCGCGTGGTTGTCGCCCATGACTGCGGCCTCGTCGTCAACCCGGACGGCATCATGAACCAGATTGAAGGCAATATCATCCAGTCGATCAGCCGGACGCTGCATGAAGAAGTGGCGTTCGACGAATCGCGGGTGACGAGCCGCGACTGGGCCGGCTATCCGATCCTGCGCTTCGAGGAGATTCCGGAAAAGATCGACGTCGTCTTCGTCAACAACACGCCGCAATATCCCTCTTTGGGCGCCGGCGAACCCTCGACCTGTCCGACGGCGGCGGTCATCAGCAATGCGGTGTTCGACGCCCTCGGCGTGCGCCTGCGCCAGATGCCGTTCCGTCCGGAACGCGTGCTGGCGGAGCTGGAAGCGGCTGCCGCTCTCTGATCGCAGCAGGCGTGACAAACCGAAGGCCCGGAGTTTTCCGGGCCTTTTTCGTATCCGCACCGGGTACCGTCCCTTTGCCACCAGAATGGCTATTTCCTCAACCATTGACGGTGGCTGGACGCAGATATGCGCAGCGGGCGGTAGGCAAACCGCCGCGTAGCGCTCATGGTCTCAAACGTCGTCGCGTTCTGGAGTTGGTCAATCTTGATCAGTGCGTTCCATGTAGCCTCGCAGATTCCCGATCATGTCGAGATTGCGATTGTGGGGGGCGGCGCTGTCGGCCTTTCCATGGCCGTTCACCTGGCGCGCAGCGGCAAGACGGTATTGGTGCTCGAGGCCGGCAGGGAGAACGCGCTGGAGACGCCGCAGGCCGGTTTCGCCGATGTCGAGACCGTGGGGCATGCCTTTAGCGGCCTACGCGACGGGCGTCTGCTGGGGCTCGGGGGCACGACCAATCTGTGGGGCGGGCAGCTGGTGCGCTTCGACCCTATCGTCTTCGAAAACCGACCGTGGTTGCCGGAGAGCGGCTGGCCGATCGAAGAGAGCGACCTCACAAGCTCCTATGAATTGGCGCTCGACCTTTTCGGCATGGGCAAAAGGCTCGATGATGCCGAGGTGTGGAAGCGGATCGGGGTGACGCCGCCGCAATGCGGTTCGGACCTCGAACTGTTCTTCACCCGCTGGACGCCGGAGCCGAATTTTACGCGGCTGTTTGCCTGTGACCTCCATGGCAATTCCAATCTGACCGTACTCACCGAAGCGCCGGTGACGGGGCTTTGCCTCGACGAGGCGGGGCGCATGGTCGGGCTCGTCGTGACGGCACCGGATGGAGAGCGGCACGGGATCAAGGCCGACAAGGTTGTGCTCGCCCAGGGGACGGTCGAGATTGCGCGCCTGCTCAAAATGCCGGTCGCGGGCAAAGGGCCGGCGCCATGGTCGGACAATGAATGGCTCGGACGCGGTTTTGCCGATCATATCGATGCCGATGCGGGCAAGGTGTGCCTGCTCGACAAACGGCGCTTTTACCGGCTGTTCGATGCGGCCTTGCTCGACGGGCTCAAATATCTGCCCAAGCTGAAGCTGACCGAGGCGGCGCAGCGTCAGGGGCGGCATCTCGGCATTGCCGGCCATTTCGTCTTCGAATCCGTCGCCGGCGGGCATCTGAGCGCCTTCAAGGCCATGGCGCAGAGCGTGCTGCAGGGGCGGCCGGATGTTTCGGGCTTTCTGGCGCCCGGCAAGGCGCTCGGCATGGCGCGGGCGGCGGTGCCGGCGATGATGCATTATCTGCTGCGACGGCGCGTCTATAATCCGGGCGATCGCGGCATCACCTTCCGCATGACCGGCGAACAGGTGGCGGTGCCGGAAAGCGGCATCCGGCTGACGCGGCAGCGCGATGCCCTCGACATGCCGACCATCGCGCTCGACTGGCGGATCGATGGCGTCGAACTCGACACCATGGCGAGATTTGCGCGGGAGGCGAATGCCTTTCTCGAACGCGAGGGGCTTGCCCGCATCGCCATCGATCCGCTGCTGCTCGACCGCGACCCCTGCTTCATCGCCAAGATCGAGGACGGCTATCATCACATGGGCATGGCCCGCATGGGCACGTCCCCTGCCGACGGCGTAGTGGACAGAGACCTCAAAGTGTTCGGCACGAACAATCTCTTCGTCGCCGGAGCGGCGGTGTTCCGCTCGACCGGATTTGCCAATCCGACGCTGACGGCGATCACCCTCGGCCTGAGACTGGCAGCCGGCCTTGCGGAAGGCCGGCTGTGAGAATGGCTACTGCCCGAGCTGGTTGAAGAGGCCCTTGAGCAGGTCCGTGGTGCCCTGATCAGTGCCGGGAGCGAATTGTGGAACCAGCGAATCGACGATTCGATCGGACGCCGTGGGCGGTGGCGCAGGGGACGGCGTCGGCTGGGGGGCCGGAGCGGGTGGTGCGGCTGCCGCGAGCACGCCACGCGGGTCCGGTCGCGGCAGGGGCACATTGCCTGACGGCGCCGCCGCAGGCGTTGCGGCGGCTGGCGGCGGGGCGACGGGTGCCGCCTGCGGTTGCTGGGCCAGCGCGCCACCGATCAGCGCATCGAGAAGAGCACCATTGCCGGCCGGAGCACCATTACTGCCGGGCTGCTGAGCCGGAGCCTGCTGGCCGAGAGCACCGCCGACAAGGGAATTGAGCAGCGCACCGGTGCCGGCGGGCGCGCCATTGGTGCCGGCCTCCTGGGTTGTCGGCTGGCCGCCCAAGGCGCCGCCGACGAGGGAATTGAGCAGTGCCCCGCTGCCGGCCGGAGCACCCTCGACCTCGCCACCGGCCAATTGGCCGATCAGATCCGTCAACACGCCATCGGCCACGGCGCCGGGTTCGCCGCTCAGGGCTTCGCCCAACTGGCCGACCGCGCCATCGGCCAAGCCGCCAAGACCACCGCCAAGCTGCGACAGCGCCTGCAAGGCGCGGCTGGGATCGGCAAGAATGCCGGAAATATCGGGATAGATGCTGGGGCTCGACAAAGAGCCATTGACGATGATCGGCATACCGAGACCGGAGACATCGAAATCGCCCCCCTGCCCGTCGAGCGAGCCGACGACGCGCGGATCGAGCCGCATGTCGATGGTCTGCGCGGCGAGGTCGATACTGCCCTGCCCGCTCATGCGCGCGAAGGGGCCGAGGAGGCGGATATCATTGGCCTGGCCGACGCCGTTCTGGATGTTGACGGCGACGGACAGTTCGGTGAACTCGGTCTTGGCTTCGGAATTGGCGGTATAGCCGGCATTGATGAGCGACTGCACATTGCGCACGAGGCCGGCGACGTCGATGCCGCGAATGGCGCCATCGGAGAACACGACGCTGACCGGGCCGTTGAGCGAGCGGGCGAAAGCCTCGGTATCGGCGCCCGAGCCCGTCACCTGGACACTGGCCTTGAGGCTGCCTTCGAGCCGGTCGAAACCGGCGGCATCAGTGAGGAATGGCAGCGCCTGGGTGCCGTCCATGCCGGCGGTAAGCTCGATGGAAGGCGTATCGCCGGCGCCGTTCGCCGTGACATTGGCGGTGACGGTGCCATTGTAGAACCCGGCCTGCGGCACGGCGAGCCTGGCGACGCCATCGGCGATAGCGAGGGTTGCCGAGGCCGGCCCGACCTTGACCTTGCCATAGCCGAGCTGATTGGCATCGAGCCTGATATCCGCATCGAACTGGCGCAGGATGGACAGATCGATTGGCGCGGGGCCGGAATTGCCGGCCGCACTGGCGCTCGCCGCACCACCGCCGCTGCCGGTAAGCTTGCCGAAATCGAGCGTATCGACGGACAATGCCGCCGTGATCTTGGGCTTGCCGGCGGTCGCGACCGATAGCGACCCCCGGGCCTCGATGTCATCGAGACCGATGGTGGCATCGGTCATCGCCAATTGCGTGCTGCTGGCGGAAATACCGCCGGAAAAGGCGAACTGGCCGAGCGGCGTACCCGTATCCTGGCCGAACCAGCGCAGAGCGCGGGTGAGGGATGCGGCGGAAATATCGGCCTTGCCGGAAACGCTGCCGCCAAGATCGACATTGCCGGCGAAGCTGGCATTGAGCGGCCCGGATTTGAGATCGATACTGGCCGTGCCCTGCTGGCCCGAAAGCAGATCGGCCAGGGCCAGCGCGGTCGAAAAGCCGACGGCCTCGCCATTCCATTGCGCCGTGCCGGTGAGGCCGAGCGGCTGGCGGATATCCTCGATCTGGGCCGTGGCATTGAGCGCATCGACAATGCCGGCGCCCTGCCCGGCAACGCCTTCGAGCTGCGGCACCGCGATCCGTCCATCGGCGATGGAGACCTGGCCCCTCATATTGACCGAGTCGCGGATGGTGTCGGCGTCGGCGCCGAAAAAGGCATATTGCAGCTCCGAGGACAGCCGGCCGGTAGCTGGCGCCTTCTGGCCGGCAAGCGCCATGGCGCTCTCGATGTCGATGGCGGAAAGGCTGACCGAACCGCTCGACTGGGGCACATCCGGGTTCACATCCATGAGGAGGCTTGCGGTGAGGCTGCCGCCGGCGATTTCGCCCGACGTCACGCTGGTATCGAGCCGGCCGTTCTGGAGCTTTGCCCCGATGACGACATCGCGGGCAATGGCGTCGCCGGCCTGCATGGCTTCCGCGGTGAGCTGGATATCGGCATCGATGGTGCGGATCGCCGACAGATCGGGGGCGCCAGCCGGGGCCGCAGCGGTATCGCTTTGCGCCTCGGCGGTCTCGGCAGGCTGGAAATCGGAATAGTTGAGCGTGCCGGCGGCGATCCGCGCCATGACGAAGGGGCGGTCGCCGGGCGTATAGCTGGCATCGAGCCGCATCTTCTGGCCGATGCTGTCGATCTCGCCGCCGGCGATGCGATAGCTGCCGTCATCGGCCAGTTGGATGCTGCCGGAGGCGCTGATATCGGCCAGGGTCGGATGCGGCGGCTTTTCGGTTTTGGCCGAAAGGGAGAACTGTGCCGGCTGCCGATCCAGGAGATCGCGGAGCGAGCCGATATCCGCCGCAAGCTCCATGCGGTTGCCATCCATCATGCCCGAGACGGCAAGGGATGCCGGCTGGCTGATGCCGGGAACGGAGAGGCGCAGATCGATATCGCCGGCAATGGCTTCGAGCGTGCCGGCATTGTCGCGCGCGACCTCGCCATCGGCGACCAGCACGCTATCGATCGACAGCCTTTCGAGGAAACCGGCGACGAGCTTGAAGATATCGTCGCCCTCGGCCGCCGCCGGTGCCGGCTCAGACGTAGACACGGCAGGGGCGGCATCGGCGAGGACGATGCGGGGACTTCTCAGCTCGATGCCGGTGATCCGCACCTGGCTGGAAAACAGCGACATCGGCTCGACCGAGGCAACCGAGCGGGCGGCCGTTACCGAAACGGCGCCATCGGCAGTCTTATAGGCAAGGTCTTCAACAACGATGCCGAAATCGGGAACGACGGAGAAATGGATCGGGCCATTGAGGGCAATCTCGGCGCCGGCCGCCTCGGAAAGCTGGCGGGCCAGCGCAGTTCTCAAAGTGTCGGAATTCAGCGCCAAGGGCAGCAGGAACACCAGCCCGACAAGTGCGAGAACGATAATTGCCACTGCGACAATGGCTTTTTTCATGCCGAAGCCTCCCGAGCGTCACGCTCGATATGGACATCTATCGGCCCCCAAATCCGAATGCCCGCCGAGAATCACTATGCACGTTCAATAGTTGACGACTACTACACATGGCCGACAGCACAAAAGACGCGCGGGCAATTAGCGGCACAGGTCTAGACCTGTCATACGATTTTCCCTTTGGATCGGCGCCACTCCACGCTAGAGACATTTTGCGGCACAAGAGAGAGACCACGCCATGGCAACAGCTTCGAAAAAGGCCACCACTACGCGGGCCGAAACCCGGATCTTCACCCCCACGCCCGAGGCGAAAGCCCAGGCGACGCGCCTGCGCATCATCGCCCTCGTCCTGTGGGCGGCAGCGATCGTGCTCGAACTGGTGGCGATCTTCTGGCTGATGCGGCCGTCCTTCGACGAACTCGCCGCCAATCACGGCTTCCCGCAATGGCGCTGGTGGACGCTGCTCGGCTTCATCGCCGTGATCGGCATTGCCGCGATCATCGGCTCGCTGTTGTGGAAGCAGGCCAACCGCCACGATCCGGCGACGCGCAAGGAACCGGTGAAGTTCTTCATCCAGAACCAGCTCGGCGCCTTCATTTCGCTGCTGGCCTTCCTGCCGCTGATCGTCGTGATCTTCCTCAACAAGGATATGGATTCGAAGCAAAAGAGCATTGCGGGCGCCGCCGGCATTGTCGTCGCGCTGGCGGCGACCGTGCTCGGCGTCGATTTCAAGCCGCTGTCGCAGGAACAGGCGGCGGTTGAATCGCAGGTGGTGACGCAGCTTGTCGGCCAGGATCATGTGTGGTGGAGCGCCGGCGGCGGCGTCGTGCATCTGTGCGAAGGCGTCTCGGATATGCGCAATGCCACCACGCAGGTCTCGAGCGGCCCGATTGCCGATGCCTTCGCGGCGGGCAAGCAGGGCATCACTCTCGAACTCGGCAGCGAACTCAACCAGTGCGGCCTGCCGGTGCCGAGCAATCTCGCCGATATCGAACAGTGGGTGCGCAGCGCGCGCGGGCTGTCGTGATCGACTGCGGCTAAAATTTCGCGCCATGATTGCGCAGCGCCCAGTGTCCCTCGGATGCCGGGCGTTTTTGTTCGCGGCAGTGTAGCGGATGCGCGTCCGGCGCCTTTCATAAACTGACGGCTATGGATCGCCGTCACATTTTCATTATCCCCTCACCGCAGCCTTTGCGACCTTACTCGCGTGACACCGGGGCGGAGAAGATCGGCACGACCGACCTCGCCAATGGCGACAGCCCGGCCGGTTCTCACGATAAAGAGGAGATCATTGATGAAAAAATCGGTTCTGACCGCGGCTTTTGCCGCCGCGCTCGCTTTGGGTATTGGCGGCTCGATCGCACAGGAGACGGCGCCTGCCGGCGACCCGCTGCTCGACACGGTCAATGCGCGCAAGGCGCTGATGAGCCAGATCGACATGGAACTCGGCGAAATGGAAGCGCAGATCGCCGAAGGCACGTTCGACCCGCTCATTGCCTATGAACGTGGCGCCGGCATCGCCGCCATGATGCGGGCGTTCCAGTTGCTGTTCCCGGCCGAGACCAATTACCTGGCCGAGGATGAAGAGCCGGAGGTCGCGACCTCGGCCGATCCGAAGATCTGGGCGGAATTCGAGCGCTTCTCGGAACTTGCCACGACCGCGGCGCAACAGGCCGACGAGGCCAGCTTTGCCGAGGATCTGGCCGCGCTGACGCCGGCGGTCACGGCGCTGCGCGCCAGTTGCGAGAGCTGCCACGCCGATTTCCTCGACTATCGGCCGCCGACTTTCTGAGGCTGCTTGCCCTTCAAAGGCATGTATAGAAGGGTGGCGTGTATCTCTATCGGACCGGCAAAGCCATGGAATGGATTGAAGAACAGATCGAATGGGTGGCGGACGGCAAGCCGGTCACGATCGGGCTGACGCGCTTCGGCAGCGGCCCCCAGATGCTGCTGCTGCCCGCGCTCAGCTCCATTTCCATGCGGCAGGAAATGCGCCCGCTTCAGGAAAGGCTCGGCGCATCCTATGCGACGCTCGCCATAGACTGGCCGGGCTTCGGTGACCTGCCGCGCCCCAAGGTCGACTGGCGGCCCGAGCTCTATCGGCAATTCCTGCGCTTCGTGCTCGATACGGTGGTGACGCCGCAGGTCACCGTCGCGGCGGGCCATGCGGCGGCCTATGCCGTGGCGGAGGCGGCGGATCGTCCCGACAGCATCGGCCGGCTCTGCCTTGTGGGGCCGACCTGGCGCGGCCCCCTGCCCACCATGGCCGGCAAGCGCATGCCATTGTTCCGCTCTCTCGCAAGGGCCGTCGATATTCCCGTTGCCGGCGCCGCCTTTTACCGCCTCAACGTCAATGGCCCGGTCATCGGCATGATGGTGCGCGGCCATGTCTATGCCGATCCGGCCTGGGTGACCGATGCGCGGATGGCGGAGAAGCGCACTGTCACCGAGGCAAAGGGCGCGCGTTACGCCTCGTTCCGTTTCGTCGCCGGCGAACTCGATCTCTTCGCCGAACGCGAAGCCTTTCTCGATGCGGTCCGCCGCATTCCGGGCGAGGTCATTCTTATCTATGGCGAGCGCACGCCGCGCAAATCGAAGGCCGAAATGGCCGCCCTCGCCGCGCTCGAAAACGTCCGGTCGATCATGCTGCCGCAGGGCAAGCTCTCCTTTTACGAGGAATATCCGGACGATGCGGCTGGGGCGATTCTGGAGGCGCTGAGATAGGTGGCGCATTTATCTGCGGCGCGGAAACTTGACGCCTAAAATCAGCTTATGTAGATACCGCCGAAGCGAGGCGGTATCGTTATGACCAAGACTGCAAAAGCCGGGGCCGCCGCATCGCGGCTTTCTGCCCGTGACGTCGATCTCAAATATGCCGAGCGCATGGTGTCGCAGGGGATCAGCGTCGCCATTCCGGACAAGGCGTTCACCGCCATTGTCGGTCCCAATGCCTGCGGCAAATCCACCCTGCTGCGCGCCCTGTCGCGCCTTTTGACGCCGACACGCGGCGAAATCGTGCTGGATGGGCGCAATATCCGCGAGCTGCCGAGCAAGCAGGTGGCGCGGACGCTCGGGTTGCTGCCGCAAAGCTCCATCGCGCCGGACGGCATCACGGTGGCCGATCTCGTCGCGCGCGGGCGCTATCCGCACCAGAGTTTCCTTCAGCATTGGACCGCACAGGACGAAGCGGCGGTGGTTTCGGCGATGACCGATACCGGAGTGCTGGAACTGTCCGGCCGCATGGTGGACGAACTTTCCGGCGGGCAGCGCCAGCGCGTCTGGATCGCCATGGTGCTGGCGCAGGAAACGCCGCTCCTGCTGCTCGACGAGCCGACGACCTTTCTCGACATCGCGCATCAATATGAACTGCTCAACCTGCTGCGGCGGCTGAACCAGCGATCCGGGCAGACGGTGGTGGCGGTGCTGCACGATCTCAACCAGGCCTGCCGCTATGCCGGCCATGTCATCGCCATGCGCGACGGCGCCATAGTCGCCGAGGGTGCGCCCACCGAACTCATCACGGCGGAACTGGTGGAGCATGTGTTCGGGCTACCCTGCCGGGTCATTCCCGACCCGGTATCCAATACGCCGCTGGTGATCCCACTCGAAGAGCCCATCCATCTGCCGGAGACAGAACGTGCCGAAAGCTAAGCCAAAGGTCATTCGCCTGCCGATCATCCTGCGCGAATTGCAGGTCGCGGCGGTCGAGGACCTGACTCCGACGCTGCGGCGCATCACCTTCGAGGGACCGCAATTAAAGGCCTTCGAAAAGGACGGGCGGCACCTGCCGGCCTTCCGCTCCGAAGGGCCGGACGATCACGTCAAGATCCTGCTGCCCGATCCCAAGACCGGAAAGCTGTTCCTGCCGACCCAGGCCGAAGGCGTGCTCGACTGGTCGGGCGAAGGCCGGCCGGTGGGCCGATCCTATACGCCGCGCGGCTGGCACGCGGGCGACGAAACGCTCAAGATCGACTTCGTCCTTCATGGCCATGGCACAGCGGGCAATTGGGCGGCGGCGGCCCAGCCGGGCCAGACCATTCACATCGCCGGCCCGAAATCCTCGCTGCTGGTGCCCGAGGCCGACTGGTTCCTGCTCGCCGGCGACGAGACGGCGCTGCCGGCCATCGCCAATTGGCTCGAAAGCCTGCCGAAAGACGCCAGGGTAACGGCCATCATCCAGATCGCCGCCAATGCCAACCGGCTGGCGCTCGATGCCCCCGAAGGCGCCAATATCATCTGGATCGAAGACCCGGAATTGAAGGCCAAAACGCTGGTCGATGCGGTTTCCAAACTTGCATGGCCCGAGGGCGAGGGTTTCGTCTGGGCGGCGGCGGAGCGCGATGCCGTGCGCGCCTTGCGCAAGCATCTCATCGAGGAGCGCGGGCACGACAAGGCGGCCATGGATGTGGTGGCCTATTGGAACAAGGGCGTCAGCGACGAAGTGCGCACGGCGGCGCATGACCGGCTGCACCAATTGGCGGATATCGTCGCGCCCCATGCGCTGCGGGTGGCGACGACGCTGCGCCTCTTCGATCTGGTGGCCGAGGGCAAGACCGATGTGCCCTCGCTGGTCGCGGCGACCGGGGCCGACCGCATGGGGTTGACCCTGCTCGTTCCCGTGCTGCTGCAATATGGCCTTCTGGAAGGCAGCACCGAGGCTTTGCGGCTCGGGGTGATCGGCCAGATGCTGCGCTCCGACCAGCATGATTTCGACCATTACGACCTCAACGGCGCCAATGGCAGGATGGACCTGGCCTGGGGCAATCTGCTTCAGGCGGTCGAGGGCAAGGGCATCGCCTATGAGCTGATGTTCGGCCAGCCCTTTTACGACGACATGCAGGCCGATCCGGAGCTGGGCGCCTCCTTCGACGAGGAATTGGGGGAATGGTCCGAATATTGGGCCAATCCCGTCGCCGGCCTGATCGAGGTCGCCTCCGGCAGCCATGTGAGCGATGTCGGTGGCGGGACGGGCGTGTTGCTGGCCGCTATTCTGGCCCGCAATCCCGAGGCACGTGGCACGCTGGTAGAATTGCCGACAGCCATCGAAGGCGCAGGCCCGATTCTGGCCGGCAAAGGCGTCGGCGAACGGGTGGCTTTGGCCTCGCAGAGCTTCTTCGAGCCGCTGCCGCCCGCGCCGATACAGGTGCTGTCGCAGGTCCTTCACAACTGGCCCGATGCCGAGGCCAAGCGCATCCTGTCGCGCTGTGCCGATGCCGCCGGCGCGGATGGATCGGTCTATGTGGTCGAGCGCTGGCACGACCCTGAACAGGGCCATGCCAATGCCAAGTCGTCGCTGCAGATGTTCCTGCTGTTCGGGGCGCGAGAACGCACCGAAGCGGAAATCGCCGGGCTCGCCGCCGAGGCCGGCTTGCAGCTGCAATCACGGCGCATCGCGGGACCCAATCTGGCGGTCTATCACTTCACCCGGTCTGCCGCTCAGGCGGCGCATGACTGAACACGAGGAGATTTCCATGCATATTCCGTCCCTTCGCTCCGCCGTTTACGGGCTCGCGGCGGCCTTGCTGCTGACCGGCTCGGTGATGGCGCAGACCCGCACCATCGAGACGACGTTCGGCCCGGTCGAAATTCCGGAAAATCCGCAGCGCATCATCACCACCCATTATATCGCCACCCAGCCGCTGGTGGAGCTCGGCGTGCTGCCGGTGGGACAGGGCCGGATCGACGAGGCCAACACCCCCTTCTGGGACCAGATCAGCGATATTCCCTTCATCAGCGAAGGTGTCGAGATCAATGTCGAGCAGGTGGCGGCGCTCCAGCCCGATTTGATTTTCAGCATCAACCTGGCCGATGAGCAGCAGCTGGCGCAGCTGCGCGAAATCGCCCCCGTCATCGTCATCGGCATTCGCGGCGCCGACCGCTCCAACTGGCAGAACCGCGTCCACCAGATCGCCGATGCCGTCAACAAGCTGCCCGAATATGAAGAGCTCGAGACGCAGCTGGCGGCGCGGCAGCAGCAGATCAAGACCGATTATGCCGATGTGCTGGCAAATGAGAATTTCTCGGTCTTTTCCGTGTGGACGCCGGGCCAGCCGGTGGTGTTCACCTCGGAATCGATGAGCGGCAAGATCCTGACCGGCGCCGGCGCGCAATATGCACCGGCCTCCGAAGCCCTGGCGCTGCCGGAAGGCGCCGACGTCAATCTCTCGGAAGAAACCCTCGGCGACGCCTTGGTGGATTCCAAGAACGTTCTCTACAACATCAATCTCGATGGCAGCGACAATCCGGCGACCGCCGAATTCAAGCAATCGGCCGTCTACGAGGCCATTCCGGCGGTCGCGGCCGGCCGGTCCTTTCCCATCGGCAAGCTGACCATTGCCGGCTTTGCCGATGCCAATTTCATTCTCGACAATTTCGAGAAGGCACTGGCGAACATTTCCGGCAAATAAGGCCCGCAAGACATGGCGGCTGGCGATATTCTGACGGCGGAGGGGCAAAGGGAGGCCGAGGAACGGCGTTCCGGCCTCACCGCCAGCAACAGCCAGCGGGCTCTCGGCCTGTTGGCGGCGCTGGCCGTGCTCTTTCTCCTGGTGCTCCTGAGCATCGCCGTGGGCAGCCGGCCCATGCCGCTCAATACCGTCATCGAGGCGCTGTTGGGGCGTGCCAGCGGCAATGATGCCGTTGTCGTGCTCAATCTGCGGCTGCCGCGTACCGTTTCGGCGATGATCACGGGGCTGTCGCTCGCCCTGGCTGGGGCGCTGATTCAGGCGCTCACGCGCAATCCCCTTGCCGATCCGGGCGTGCTGGGGGTGAATGCGGGGGCGGCCTTTGCCATCGTCATCGGCATCTCGCTGTTCGATCTGGGCGCGGCTTACCAATATGTCTGGTTCGCCTTTCCCGGCGCCATCCTTGCGACGCTCGTCGTCTATCGGATCGGCTCTCTGGGCCGGGCCGGCGCCACGCCGATCCAGCTGACCCTGGCCGGCATTGCGCTCGGCGCCGTGCTCAACGGCCTGGCGCTCGGGCTGACGCTGCTCGATCCTGACGTATTCGACCGCATGCGGGGCTGGAATGCGGGATCGCTGGCCGGCCGCGGCTATGAAGTCATCCTGCCGCTTTTGCCGATCTTTGCCTTGGGCGTGCTCGTCGCCGGTTTGGCCGCGGCCCCGCTCAATGCGGCGGCGCTGGGGGAAGATCTCGGGGCGGCGCTCGGCGTCAATCTTGCGCATCTGCGCGCGCTCGTGGTGGTTGCGGTGACGCTATTAGTGGGCGCCGCCACGGCCGTTGCCGGGCCGATCGGCTTTGTGGGGCTCATGGTGCCGCATGTGGCGCGCTGGATCGTCGGCCCGGATCAGCGCTGGATCATGCTCTATTGCCTCGTTCTCGGCCCGGTATTGGTGGTCGCCGCCGACATTGTCGGCCGCCTCGTGGTGCAGCCGGCGGAACTGCCGGTGGGGATCGTCACCGCCCTCCTGGGCGCGCCGGTGCTGATCGTGCTGGTGCGCCGCAGAAAGGCGAGCGCGCTATGAGCGGCAATCCCCTCGATTGGGGGCGGCCGATCCGGAGCGTCCGCTTCGGCTGGGGCTCGATCCGTCTCGATCTGCGGCTGGTGGCGACATGTCTCGTCGCCATGCTGCTGACCGCTTTGCTGCTGGCCCTGTCGCTGGCGCTCGGGGATTATCCCATCTACCCCGATCAATTGTGGACCATATTAACCGGCCAGGGCGAGGGGCTGGCGCGGACGGTGGTGCTTGACTGGCGGCTGCCGCGCGCGCTGATGGCCCTGATCTGCGGCGCGGGATTGGGCGTTGCAGGCGGGATATTTCAATCCATCACCCGCAACCCGCTCGGCAGCCCCGATGTCATCGGGCTTTCGGCCGGCTCCTATACCGGGGCGCTGATCGTCATCATCCTGTGGACGTCGAGCTATGGGGCGGTGACCACCGGCGCCCTGACCGGCGGGCTGCTCTCGGCCGCCGCGATCTATTTTCTGGCCTATCGCGGCGGCATTCTCGGCTTCCGGCTGATCGTGGTGGGCATCGCCATTTCGGCCATGCTGAGCTCGGTCAATATGGCGCTGCTGCTGCGCTCGGACAGCGAAATCGCGCTGTCGGCGGCGGTCTGGGGCGCCGGCTCGCTGAACGGGGTCGGCTGGGATCACGCCACGCCCGCCGCTGTCATCATCTGCCTGCTGCTGGCCGCCGTGGCGTTTTTCGCGCGGGACATGCATGGCATCGAACTCGGGGACGATGCGGCAAAGGCTCTCGGGGTTCCGGTGGAGCGGTCGCGTTTCCTGCTGATCGGGCTCGGGGTGGCGCTGACGGCGGCCATCACCGCCGTTGCCGGTCCCATCGCCTTCATCGCCCTCGCCGCGCCGCAGATCGCCCTGCGCCTGTCGAAAAGCCAGGGGATCGCCCTGTTCCCGGCGGGCTGTGTAGGCGCCTTGCTGCTTCTCGCTGCCGATCTGCTGTCGCAGCGCCTGTTCGCCCCGCGCCAATGGCCGGTGGGCATCATGACCGTCAGCATTGGCGGGCTTTACCTGCTCTGGCTGCTCATGCAGCAGGCCCGGAAACGGAGCTAGCAGCGTGCCGCCCAATCCGCCGATCCGGATTGCCCTCATGGAAGCGCCCAGCCCTTCGCACGAGGTTTCGGCCAAAGACGTTACCGCGAGCAATGGCCATGCCTATCGGCTCTATCTCGCGGTTCCGCATGACAGGCCTGCGACCGGGCTCGACGTGCTGCTCGACGGGAATGCCGCCTTCGGCGCCCTGACGCCGGACGATCTCGCCGCCAGCCCGGACCGCGCCGTTCTCGGGATCGGCTACCGGACCGAGGCGGGATTCGATTTCGACGCCAGGCGGAGCGACTATCTGCCGTCCGATGCCGACGATTTCGGGCGGGTGCTGTTCCGAGAAATCCTGCCCGATGTCACCAGCACGCTTGGCCTATCCGATCATAGACATGCCCTATGGGGACATTCCTATGGCGCCCTCTTCGTGCTGCATGCGCTTTTGCGCAAGCCCTCTCCCATTGCCCATTTCTGGGCGGCGAGCCCGTCGCTGTGGTGGAACGAGGGGGCGCTGATCGCGACACTGGCCGAGGCGGAATTGCCGCAGGGTTCTGTAACGCTATCGCGCGGCAGGAGCGAGCATCGTCGCGGCACGGTGCCGGATGAGAATGAGGGGCTGTACCGGGCATTGGTCGACCTGCTGCGGCGCGAGGAGACGCTGACCCTGACCGAGCAAGTCTATGCCGGCGCCGTCCATCGCGACGCTTTCGATCTGGCGGCACGGCAATTCGTCCGGGAAGGCGCCAGCCGCCGCTGACGGCGGCACATCCTCCCTCCACGCCTCAACTATTCGTTATTATGACAACTAAGGTCAGATTATGCTTGCGTAATCTGATTCTTTTAGTCATGTTTCGCCACGACTAAAGAATGGACTAGGGGGCTGGGTTTATGAAGCTGCAAAACAGCGTATGGGCGCGTCTGCGTCCGCTTTCCATGGCGGCACTCACGACACTGGCACTGCTCGGCGGACCTGCCCAGGCGCAGGCCCAGGACGAACAGGCTCCGCTGCTCAATGGCTGCAGCAGCTATGTCGACAGGACCGCTGACGACGCCGACCGCACCCTCAACTGGACCTATGGCATCGACAGCGACCCCGAACGCTGCATCAAGATCAAGGTCGGCCAGACGGTGACCTTCGAGGGCAATCTCAACACCCATCCGATCGACGCCCAGGGCGGCGACGCTTCCAATCCCTTTACCGGTGCTGAATCCAGCACGCCGACCTTCACCTTCACCCGCGCCGGCATTTTCGGCTTCGTCTGCGTCTATCACGAAGAGATGCAGGGCGCGGTCTGGGTCGTCGACTAGCACCACGGTTACCGGGTGCCGGGACGGCTCGTCCGGGCCAGAACCGCACCCGGGACGCCCTGACACTTCCGGCGCGTGGCCGATGGTGTCAGGGCAGCCTCATTGATGATCGCGCCGTCTGGCGCGGGAGTAGCTTCACCCTCCACGCAGGTGGGCAGCGATGGGGTGTTCTGTCGTCCTCGCAACGAGGATGGCCATTGTCATTACAGGAGACATGACATGAAGCACTTTGCACTATCACGGCGCGCTTTGCGCACCGGCGTGGCTATTGCGGCACTGAGCATGACGATGCCGTTGGCAATCGCTCAGGAAGCGGCCGAAAGCGGCTGGAGCTATACCGTCGAATCCCTCGCCACCGGCGTCAACTTCGGCTATCAGCTCGCCCTCGACCCGGATGCGCGTCAGGTCTATTTCACCGATGCCCGCTGGCGCGCGGAAGATCGCGGCCCGGACGGAAACCCTGTCGTAACCGCCACGGCCTCCGGCAAGGTCGTCGCCTTCGACGCCGCCAGCCGCACCGTCTCGCATATCTATTCCTATCTCGATCTCACCCGCAATGACGGCTCCAGCAACGATCGGGCGCCGCTCGACTGGTCGAGCGTCACCGATCCGGCGACGACCTCCTTCGCCAGCAACCGCACGTCCTTCTCGCCCAACGGCATCGCCGTGGACGGCACGACGACCAATGATGCCGGCGAAGTCGACCCCACCATCATCACCACCTCGGCCCGCGGCCGCGACCTGTCGCTCAACTATGGCGGCCATGTGGTGATCTTCAACGCCTCCCAGGACGCTCCCACCGACGATGACCGTCTGTGGCAGTTCGAGGATGGCACGCCGATGTTCGACGGCATCCGCCGCATCGCCGTCGATACCAAGACGCACAAGGCCTATGTCACCAATTTCGCCGAATCGCGCGCCGAAGGCGGCACCCGCCCCGGCTTTATCGGCGTCGTCGACCTGGTCTCGCGCGAGCTGGAAGCCCGCGTTCGCGTCCCCGAAATGTTCGGCGCCATCGGAGTGACGGTCGATGAGGAAAACAACCTCATCTATGTCGGCTCCATGGTGGGCGGCAAGCTCTACGTCATCGACGGCAGCAAGATCGATACCAGCAATGCGCAGGATCTCGAGCTGAACGCCGGCGCGATCACCGAGCTCGAGGCCGCTGTCGGCGAGAATGCCCGTCCGACCTATGATCCTGCCTCGAAGCGGATCTATGTGTCGGCCTATGCCGATCCCGAAGGCACGATCACCGTCGTCGATGGCGATCCGGCCAGCGATGCCTATGGCACGGTGATCGACAGCGTCACCACCGGCCCGACCAATTTCGTCGCCGTCGATGCCGACCGCGGCCTGCTCTATTCGGCCAATCTCGGCGCCCAGGAAGTGGTGGTCTACAGCACCGAAGACCTTTCGGAACTGCTGCGCCTGCCCACCAGCGGCAATGCGTTGAACCTCGCCATCGACCCCGAGACCCATGAAGTCTGGGTGGCGAATTTCCGTGATGCCAGCTTCACCGATGTCTTCACGGTGCATGCGCCCGAATAAGCCGGCGCGGGACGCGGCCTGACCGCATCCCGAACCGCTAAAAATGGAGCCCCGATGGCATTTCGCCGTCGGGGCTCTCATGCCGAACTGGCGCATGCGCCGGCCGCGGCCGCAAAATGAGGAAACTATGACCACCGCCTGCCAGCAGCACTCCGCCTCCTTCCGACCCATCCGCCTCGCCGCGGCCCTGCTCTTTCTCGCCGCGCTGCCCTTTTCCGCCTCGGCCCAGGAGCTGATCGAAGGCACCACCGCCGATGGCGCCACCTATAGCGTGCCGGCCCAATGGGTTGCGGGAGAAACGCTGAGCGTCAGCGGCGCCGGCTGGACCAATAGTCGCGGCAATCGCGGCTCCATCATTGCCGTGGTCTATGATCGCGGCGGCGTGCCCTCGCCCGACCCGGAAAACGACGAGATCTGGCTGCGGATCACCGCCAAGACCGATGGCAGCTGGAGCGCCGAACTGCCCTTTCCGCCCGATGCGGGCTGGAAGGCGGGGGAAACGCATCTGGTGCATTTCCTCAGCGGTTCGCTCGGCCGGCAGGACAAGGCGCGCGGCCCGGCAGTGGAAGTCACGATTATCGAGGAATAGCCGGGCAGATGACGTTTACTTCCAGTCAGGCCGCGCTGTTGCCACATATGCAAGACGATGAAATCTGGGCCCATTTCCGATCGGGCCGACGCCAGTTCAATACGCAAGGGATAGCCGCAACGCTGCCGGCCGGACCGATGGTGACGCTGGGCGAGCGTGTGCGCGCCTTCTTTGCCGCGAAAGGCGCAAGCGGCCCCGATCTGCTGCTGGGCGCCCTGCCTTTCGATGGGGCGCAGCACGACCATCTGATCCAGCCGCAACAGGTGACGGAGAATATCGAAGCGCCGCCTGTGGCAGCGGATATTGAGGTGCCGGCGCGCTGGACCGTGCGCTCGGAACCCGATGCGGCGGGCTATGGCGCCATGGTGGCGCGGGCCCTCGATGTCATCGCGCAATCCGGCGCGTCCGGGCTCGGCAAGGTGGTTCTGGCGCGCCGGCTGCTGCTGGAGGCGGATCGCGCCATAGACAGCCGGGCCATCGCCGCCCGCCTCGGCGGCGACCGCAGCGTCACCACCTTTGCCATGCCGCTGCCACCGGCAGCGGACGGGACTTCCCGCAGCCTTGTGGGCGGCACGCCCGAATTGCTGCTGGCCAAGACCGGGCGGTCCATCCGCTCCAATCCCCTCGCCGGGTCTGCCCGGCGCCAGCCCGACCCGCAGCGGGACGAGGCCGCGGCGGCGGAACTGCTTGCTTCGGACAAGAACCGGCGCGAACATGCGGCTGTGGTCGAAGCCATTCTCGATACGCTGGCGCCCTATTGTGAGGAGCTTTCGGCCCCCAAGGCGCCGGCGCTGCAATCGACGGCCTCGATGTGGCATCTGGGGACGCAGATCGAGGGACGTTTGCGCGACGACAGCATATCCGGCGCCGATCTGGTGGCGCAGCTTCACCCGACACCGGCGGTCTGCGGCTTTCCGCGCGACAGGGCCCAGAGGCTCATCGGCGAATTGGAGCCGTTCGAACGCGGCTTTTATGCCGGTGCGGTGGGCTGGGTGAATGGCGCGGGCGATGGCGAGTGGCATATCGCCCTGCGCTGCGGCGAGATTTCCGGGCGGAAGGTGACGCTTTATGCCGGGGCCGGCATCGTGCTCGGTTCCGATCCGATGGCGGAAGCGGCGGAAACCTCAGCGAAATTCGTCGCGCTTTTGCAGGCGCTCGGCATTGACGAGAACGGTAATGCCCTGCCCGGAGGCCGGGCATGAAGCCGCTTCAGCAACGCTGGCCGGCTGATTTCGCCGAACGCTACCGCGCCGCCGGCTATTGGAGGGGCGAAACCTTCTCCGCCATGCTGCGCGCCATCGCAAAGCGCTGGCCCGACCGGGTCGCGGTGGTCGGTGGCGAGGTCCGCTGGACCTACGCCGAACTGCTCGACAGGGCGGAGACGGCGGCCGCCGGTTTTCTGGCCCTCGGCCTCAAGCCCGGCGACCGGGTCGTCGTGCAACTGCCCAATATCGTCGAGTTCTTTTCCGTCGTTTTCGGCCTGTTCCGCGCCGGGCTGATCCCCGTCTATGCCCTGCCCGCGCATCGGCTGACCGAGATCGCCCATTTTGCCCGCAAGGCCGAGGCCGTCGCCTATATCTGCGCCGACAGTCACGGCGGCTTCGACTATCGCGGTCTCGCCCGGCAGGTGCAGGCGGAGGTTCCGGCTGTGCGCCATGTGATCGTAGTGGGAGATGCGGAGGAATTCGTATCCTATGCCGGCTTCGCGCCTGCCCCGCTGCCGCCGGAAGCCGTTTCGGCCTCGGATGTGGCCTTTCTCCAGATTTCGGGGGGCAGCACGGGGCTGTCCAAGCTCATTCCGCGCACCCATGACGATTATCTCTACAGCATACGCGAAAGCGCCCGCATCTGCGGGCTCGACGAGAACAGCGTCTATCTCGCGGCGCTGCCGGTGGCGCATAATTTCCCCATGAGCTCGCCCGGCGTGCTGGGGGCGCTGTGGGCGGGCAGCCGCATCGTGCTGTCGCCCTCGCCGAGCCCGGAAACGGCCTTTCCGCTGATCGAGAAGGAACAGGTCACCATTACCGGCCTCGTGCCGCCATTGGCGCTGTTGTGGATGCAGGCGCGCAAGACCCGCAAGGAAAGCCTCGCGAGCCTAAAAATCCTCCAGGTGGGTGGGGCCAAGTTCACCGCCGAAGCCGCCCGCCGCGTCGGACCGGAACTCGGCTGCCGGCTGCAACAGGTCTTCGGCATGGCCGAGGGTCTGGTCAATTACACGCGGCTCGACGATCCGGACCATCTGGTCATCGAGACGCAGGGGCGCCCCATCAGCCCGGACGATGAAATCCTGATCGTCGACGACGAGGACCGACCCGTCGTTGAAGGCCAGCCGGGGCATCTTCTGACGCGCGGGCCCTATACCATTCGCGGCTACCACGATGACGACAACGCCAATCAGCGGGCCTTCACCGCCGAGGGCTTTTACCGCACCGGGGACGTGGTGACGCGGACGCCGGAGGGCTATCTGATCGTGCAGGGGCGGGCGACCGACCATATCAACCGCGCCGGCGAGAAAATCTCGGCCGAGGAGATCGAGGACCATCTTCTGGCCCATCCGCAGATTTTCGACGCCGTCGTCGTCTCCATCCCCGATCCGCTGCTGGGCGAGCGCAGCTGTGCCTTCGTCATCTCCGAGGCGGGCGAGCCGCCCCGGGCCGTGACGCTCAAATCCTGGATGCGGAGCCGGAACCTCGCCGAATTCAAGGTTCCCGACCAGATCGTCTTCGTCGATGCTTTCGAGACGACCGCAGTGGGCAAGATCAGCCGCAAGCAGTTGCGGGCGAAGTTGCGGGAAAGCTATCTCGCGCGGGACGCCGCAGAGGGGAAGACATGACGGGCCTGCCACAGATTTCCGCCTATACGCTGCCGCTCGAAAACGAGCTGCCCAAGGCGCGGGGGCCGTGGACCTTGGCGCGCGACCGCGCGGCGCTGCTCATCCACGACATGCAGAACTATTTCCTGCGCGTCTATCCGCCTGATGCCGCGCCCATCGCCCCGATGATCTACAATATCGGCAGGCTGGCCGCACACTGCCGCGCGGCGGGCATTCCGGTCTTCTACACCGCCCAGAATGGCGATCAGGACCGCCGCGACCGGGGCTTGCAGGCCGATATATGGGGGCCGGGCATGCGTGCCGTGCCCGAGCACCAGGCTATCGTTGCGGCGCTGACGCCGGCGCCTCAAGACATCGTTTTGGTCAAGCATCGCTACAGCGCCTTCCAGCGCAGCAATCTCGAAACGCTGATGCGGGCGCGCGGGCGCGACCAGCTCATCATCTGCGGCGTCTATGGCCATATCGGCTGCATGCTGACGTCGGCGGAGGCGTTTCAGCGCGATATCGAGCCGTTCCTGGCGGCCGACGCCATAGCCGATTTTTCGCGCCAGCAGCATGACATGGCCGTTGCCTATGTGGCCGATCGCTGCGGCGTGCCGATGAGCACGCGGCAAGTGCTGGAGGCGCTGTGACCATGGCTTTGACGCTCGAAAAGATGCGGGGCGACATTGCCCGCATGATCGGCGAGGAACCCGAAGCCGTGGGGCTCGACGACAATCTCATGGATCTGGGGCTCGATTCCATGCGCGCCATGAATCTGGTGCTGGGCTGGAGCGAAGCGGGGGTGGAGCTCGATTTTTCCGCCTTGGCCGAAAAGCCGACGCTTGCCGGCTGGTGGGCGCATGCCGAGAAACAGCAGGCCAAAACGGCATGAGCCTGCCGGCCGCAGCCAGCGCCACTGCGATACCGCTGACCGAGGCCCAATCGGGCCTGTGGTATGCCGCGCGGCTGGATGCGGCCAACCCGCTGTTCAACACGGCGCATTATGCCGAGATCAGCGGGCCGCTCGATATCGGCCGCTTCAAGCGGGCCGTCGACATGGCGATGCGCGAGGCCGAGGGGCTGGCGTTGCGCATGGTCGAGGCGGATGATGGGCCGCGCCAATATGTCGATCCCGCATGGTGCCCGCGGCTGGGAATCGTCGATCTCTCTGGTCGGAACGATGCGCATACTGTGGCTCTCGCTGCCATCATGGAAGATGCCGGAACGCCGCTCGACCTGATCCGGCAGCCGCCGGCCTTGCAGCGGCTTTACATGCTCGCGCCGGATCGCTTCGTCTGGTACCAGCGCATCCACCATCTCGTCATCGACGGCTATGGGACGACGCTCCTCAATCAGCGCATTGCCGCGCTTTATGCGGGGGGCAATGGCGAGCCGTTTGCGCCGCTTGCGAATGTGCTGAAGGAAGACGCGGAATACCGCCAGTCGGCGGCGCGGCGGGAGGATGCCGATTATTGGTGGGAGCGGCTGGCGGGCCTGCCGGAAAATCCCGGCATGGTGGCGGGCCTCGCCGTCAGCGCGGCCCATTTTCACCGCGCGACGCGCACGCTTTCCGCCGCGGAAGCCAAGGCGTTGGAGACATTGGCGGCGCAAGCCGGGGCGAGCTGGCCGGATGCGCTGACGGCTCTGGTCGGCGCCTATGCGCAGCGGTTTGCCGATGGCGGCGAGATCGTCCTGGGCGTGCCCTATATGGGCCGGTTCGGCAGCGCCGCCGCCCGCGTGCCGGCCATGGTGATGAATGTGCTGCCGCTGCGGCTGGCGCCGGAGACGGAGCAACCGGTTACAGCCTATCTCGCCGAGACGGCTGCGGGACTGGCGGAGGCGCGGCGGCATGGGCGCTATCGCGGCGAGCAGATCCGGCGCGATCTCGGGCGCATTGGCGGCCAGCGGCGGCTATATGGCCCGCTCGTCAATGTGCTGCCCTTCGATCGGCCGCCGGCGCTGGCGGGGCTGAAGGTCGAAACCACGGTGCTCAGCACCGGGCCGGTGGACGACATCACCTTCACCTTTCGCGGCGATCCGCGCTCCGGCCTGCGGCTGGAGGTGGATGCCAATCCGAACCTTTATGAAGCCGAAGACGTTGAAGATCACGCGCAGCGCCTGCTCGCTTTCATTGAAGCGGCGGCTTCGGCGGAGCGCCTTGGGGACATTCCCACCGTGCCGGAAGCGGAAGCGCGCGCGCTGATCGCGCAGGCGGATGGGCCGGCGCGGGAGCTGCCGGAAACCACGCTCACGGCCCTGCTGACCGCGAGGATGGAGGAAACACCGGAGGCCGTTGCAGTCCGCTTCGAAGACGAGGCCGTGAGCTATGGCGAGCTGGACCGGCGGAGCGCGGCGCTGGCGGCCCGGCTGCGAGAGATGGGGGTAAAGCGGGGGAGCCTGGTGGCGGTAGCGTTGCCGCGTTCGATCGAACTGGTGGTGGCTCTGGTGGCGATATTGCGGGCGGGAGGCGCATATCTACCGCTCGATCCCGCGCATCCGCCGGAGCGGCTGGCGCGCATTGCGGCATTGGCGAAGCCGGTCGTAGCGCTCGCCGAAAGCCCCATGGTCGACCTGCCGCTGCTGCCTCCGGCGGATTGGCCCATGGCCGGGGCCGCACTGGTTGAAGATGGGCAGCCGGAGGATGCGGCCTATGTCATCTATACTTCGGGTTCGACCGGCGAGCCCAAGGGCGTCGTCATCGAGCATCGGGCCATCATCAACCGGCTGCTGTGGATGGCGGAGCATTATGGCTTCGATGCCAGCGATGTCATCTTGCAGAAGACGCCGGCGACATTCGACGTTTCGGTCTGGGAATTCTTCCTGCCCCTGCTGGTGGGCGGGACGCTGGCGGTGGCGGCGCCCGGCGCGCATCGCGACCCGGCATCCATCGCCGCATTGGTGAGGCGGCATGGGGTGACGACGATGCATTTCGTGCCCGCCATGCTCGCCGCCTTCCTGGCGGAGCCGGCAGCGTCCGGGCTCGCGCTCGAGCGCGTCTTTTGCAGCGGCGAGGAGCTGACGGCTGATCTGCGCGATCGCTTCCACCGGACGATCACGGCAGAGCTGCATAATCTCTACGGCCCCACCGAAGCGGCGGTGGATGTGAGCTACTGGCCGGCGGGGCGTGAGGATGCCTCGGCACCTGTGCCCATCGGCTTTCCGGTCTGGAACACGCGGCTTTACGTGCTCGACGAGCAGGACCGCCCGGTGCCGCCGGGGGTGACGGGGCATCTCCATCTCGGGGGTATACAGCTGGCGCGCGGCTATCTCGGACGGCCCGATCTCACCGATCAGCGCTTCCGGCCCGACCCGCTCCGGCCGGGCGAGCGCATCTATGATAGTGGCGATCTGGCGCGGTTGCGGCGCGATGGCGCGGTGATCTATCTCGGCCGCTCCGACCAGCAGGTCAAGCTCAGGGGCCTGCGCATCGAGCTGGGAGAAATCGAGGCGGTGGCGCTGGAGACCGGCCTGGTGCGGCAGGCAGTGGCGGTGATGCAACGAGACGGCAAGGGGCCTGACCGCCTCGTCGCCTATGTCGTGCCAGCGCCGGGCTTCGACGAGACCGGGCTGCGCGACAGGCTTCTCGCCCGCCTGCCTGATTATATGGTGCCGGCCGCCATCGTGCCGGTCGAGGCCATGCCCGTCACCGCCAATGGCAAGCTCGACCGTGCGGCGCTGCCCATGCCGCATTTCACCGCCGCGCCGTCGCGGGCGCCCGAGAGCGAGACAGAAAAGCGGCTGGCAGGGCTTTTTGTCGAAACGCTCGATCTCGATGCGGTGCCCGGCGTCGAGGCGGATTTCTTCGCGCTGGGCGGGGATTCGCTATCGGCGGTCAATCTGCTGCTCGGCCTGCGGGAGCAGACGGGGCACGATCCGGGACTGGGGGCGCTCTTCGCTCATCCGACCATCGCCGCCCTTGCCACGGTCATCGACCGGGAGGATCAGACGCGTGACAGCGGGCTCGGGCCCATGATCGTGCTGGGGCGAGGCTCGCCTGAGGTGCCGCCTGTCTTCGCGATCCATCCGGCAGGAGGGCTCGCCTGGAGCTATCGTCATCTGGCCCAGATGCTGGGGCCGGAGCGCGGGGTGATCGGCCTGCAGGCGCCGGCACTCGATCCGGCCTGTCCCCTGCCCGCCAGCCTCGAAGCGCTGGCGGAGGATTATATCGACCGGGTGCTGGGGCTCGACCTGCCCGGCCCGGTGCATCTGGTCGGCTGGTCGGTGGGCGGGCTGATCGCGCAGGCCATGGCGGTCGGACTACGCGAACGCGGCCGGCAAACCGGCCTCGTGGCGCTGCTCGATGCCTATCCGGCCGAATGCTGGCGCGCCGAGCCAGAGCCGGATGCCGCCGCCGCCTTGCGGGCGCTGCTCGCCATTGCCGGCCATGACCCCACCGCCCATCCGGAATTGAACGACCGCGCCGAAATCACCGCATTTCTGCGCGAAAGCGACGGCCCGCTCGGGGCCTTGCCGGATGCGGCGCTGGACGGGGTGATCCGCGTGGTTACCGAAACCAATCGGCTGGTGCGCAATCACTATCATCGCCGCTATGACGGCACGCTGACCCATATTCGCGCCGGGCTCGACCATGAGGGACGCCCGCTTCATCCCGAGCAATGGGCGCCCTATGCCGCAAAGCTCGATCCGATCAGCGTGCCCTATCTCCATGCGCAATTGACCGGCCCGGAGGCCACGGGGCTGATCGGCCCGGAATTGCGCAGACGTCTCGATATCTTCGACAGGAAAGGCTGAACCGATGCGCCCAACAGGCATTGCGGGAAAGATCGCGCTCGTCACCGGCGCCGCGGGGGGGATCGGTGCCGCTGTGGTCGAGGGGTTGCTCGATGAGGGCGCGCGCGTGGTCGCCGCCGATGTGGATGAAAAGGCGCTGAACGAGCGCTATTCGGGCTCTGCCGGGCAAGTCTGGCCGGCGCGGCTCGACGTGGCCCGCAGCGCCGCGGTCGATGCGCTGGTGGCGGAGGTCGAAATCGCCTGGGGCGCCATCGATCTCGGCGTCAATGTCGCAGGCGTCCTGGCGACGGGCCTTGTCACCGAAACCGACGATGCCGAATGGCAACGTGTGCTCGATATCAACACCAATGGCGTGTTCCATGTCTCGCGCGCATTGGCGCGGGTGATGACGCCGCGCCGGCGCGGCAATATCGTCACCGTCAGCTCCAATGCCGCCGGCATTCCCCGCCACGGAATGGCCGCCTATGCCGCCTCGAAGGCGGCCGCGACCATGTTCACCCGCTGCCTCGGGCTCGAACTCGCGCCTTTCGGCATACGCTGCAATATCGTTGCGCCCGGCTCGACGCTGACGCCGATGCAGACCGGCATGTGGGCCGGCCCGGAAGGCGGGGAACAGGTGATTGCGGGTTCGCTCGAAGCCTTCAAGACCGGCATACCCCTCGGGCGGCTGGCGACGCCCGAGGATATTGCCGACAGCGTGATCTTCCTGCTGTCCGACCAGTCGCGCCATATCACCATGGCCGACCTTTATGTCGACGGCGGCGCGACGCTGCGCGCCTGAACCTTCCTAGACGATGCCGCCGCTGCCGCCTTCGATGGCGGGGCGGATTTCCGCGACCCTGGCGCGATAGCCGGCGGCGCGGTAGGTGGCGAGCGGATCGATGGCACCCCCCTGCTCGAGACGCGCCAAAGCGAGGATCGGCTCGACATCGGTGCGGAAGGCGAGGCGCAGGGCCTGCGTCGCGGCAAGGGCGTCATTGGCTTGCTGCGCGGCCTTGAGCCCGGCACGGTCGACCAGCAGCGCCTGTGCATAGGCGCGCTGCACATCGGCGGCCGAGAGCATCAGCGACTCGATGGGGTCGGTGACATTGTGCGACTGGTCGAGCATGTGGGCCGGCCGGAAATCGGCATAGCGCGCCTCGGCATCCACCAGTTCGTTGAACACCAGGAACAGGCGGAACGGATCGACGGCGCCGGCATCGAGATCGTCATCGCCATATTTGCTGTCGTTGAAATGGAAGCCGCCGAGCTTGCCGAACTGGGCGAGGCGGGCGACGATCATCTCGATATTGACGTTCGGGGCATGGTGACCGAGATCGACGAGGCAGAAGGCCTTGTCGCCCAGCTCCCTGGCGATGAGGTAATTGGTGCCCCAATCCTGCACGACCGTCGAATAGAAGGCCGGCTCGTACATCTTGTGTTCGGTATAGAGGCGCCAATCATCCGGCAGGGCGGCATAGATGGATTTCATCGAGTCGAGATAATGCTCGAACTGGGTGGTGAAATTGGTCTGGCCGGGGAAGTTGGAGCCGTCGCCGATCCACACCGTCAGGGCCTTGGAGCCGATGGTCTGGCCGATCTCGATGCATTCGAGATTGTGCTCGATGGCCTGCTCGCGCGTGGCGCTGTCATAGGCGGAGAGCGAGCCGAACTTGTAGCTCTGGATCTGCCCGCGCGCGTCGGAGAAGGTGTTGGAATTCATGGCGTCGAAGCCGAGATTGAAGCGGCTCGCCGCCTGCTTCAGCCGGTTCGGATCGGCCTTGTCCCACGGGATATGAAGGGAAACGGTGCGGGTCGCCTGCGTCAGCTGGGCGATGACGGCGCAATCCTCGATCTTGTCGAAGATATCGCGCGGCTCGCCGGCACCGGGAAAGCGGGCGAAGCGGGTGCCGCCGGTGCCAACGCCCCATGAGGGGACGGCGACGGAGAATTGAGCGACCTTGTCCTTGATGGCGTCGATAGCGATGCCGCGCCGGTCGAGGCGTTCGCCGAGGGTTTCGTAATCGCGGCGAAGATCGGATTCACGCTTGGCGTTTTCGGCGGCGACGATGGCGGGGTCGATGATGTGTTCGGTCATTTTCTTGCCTCCCTTAAGAGACCCCTCATCCGCCCTTCGGGCACCCCCGGATCAAGTCCGGGGGCAGGCTCTTCTCCCCTCGAGGGGAGAAGGGGGCCGCGGTGTCTCCCCGTTCTCGGCGTGCCCCTCTCCCCTTGAGGGAGAGGGTGGATCGGCAGCAAGGCCGAGACGGGTGAGGGGTTTCTATCCCTTTTGCTATCTTACCGCGGAAAACTCTGGGCGTTGCCGGCGTCGACGTTGAGAATGTTGCCGGTGGATTTGGCCGAGGCTTCCGAGGCGAAGAAATAGATGGCTTCGGCGATATCCTCGGGAAAGACGGAGCGCTTGAGCATGGAGCGCTGGCGATACATTTCCTCGAGGCCGTCCTTGTCGGTCTTGTAGGTCGATGCGCGCTGCTCCAGCCATTCGCCAGCCCAGATTTTCGAGCCGCGCAGCACGGCGTCGGGATTGACGACATTGACGCGGATCTGTGCTTCCGCCCCTTCAAGGGCGAGGCAGCGGGCGAGGTGGATTTCGGCGGCCTTGGCGGTGCAATAGGCGGCGGCATTGGGGGACGCGGCAAGGCCGTTCTTGCTGGCGACGAAGACGACATTGCCGCCGATCTTCTGCGCCCGGAACAGCTTGAAGGCTTCGCGCGAGACGAGGAAATAGCCGGTGGACAGGATATCCATGTTCCGGTTCCACAATTCCAGCGTTGTCTCCTCGACGGGGGCCGAGGAGGCGAGCCCGGCGTTCGACACGAGAATATCGAGCCCGCCGAATTCGACCACGGCATGGGCGAAGCCGGCAATGACCTGATCTTCCCTGGTGACGTTGATGTTCACCGGACGCACCACATCGGCGCCGAAGACCTTGCCGAGTTCATCATTGGCGGCATCGAGCGCCGCCTGATCGATATCGGCGAGAACCACGCAGGCGCCTTCGCGCAGGAGCCGCATGGCGGTGGCCTTGCCGATGCCGCCGGCGCCGCCGGTGACCAGCGCGACCTTGCCGGCCAATGATTTGGGCTTGGGCATGCGCTGGAGCTTGGCTTCTTCGAGCAGCCAATATTCGATATCGAAGGCTTCCTGCTCGGGCAGGCCCTGATAGTCGGACACGGTCGAGGCGCCGCGCATCACATTGATGGCGTTGACGTAGAACTCGCCGGAAATGCGGGCCGTGGCCTTGTCCTTGGCGAAGGTGAACATGCCGACGCCGGGCATGAGATAGACGACGGCATTGGGATCGCGGATGGCGGGCGAATTGTCGTGCCTGCAGCGCTCGTAATAGGCGGCGTAATCGGCGCGATAGGCGGCGATATCGTCAGCGAGGCGCGCGATCACCGCATCGACATCGGGATTGGCCGGATCGAATTCGATGACCAGCGGCCGGATCTTGGTGCGCAGGAAATGATCGGGGCAGGAAGTGCCGAGAGCCGCCAGCGGGCGCAGGTTCCTCGAATTGACGAATTCAAGCACGGCATCGCTATCGTCGAAATGGCCGAGCTTGTGGCTGTCCTCGGAGATGAAGCCGCGGATTTTCGGCATGAGGCGCGCGGCGATGGCGCGGCGCTGATCCGCCGGCAGGGCGGCGACGGCGGCGCCGCCGAAGATGGTCTTGCCCTCGGTCTGCTGCTCGAACCATTCGATCGCCTGATTGATGATGGCGATGGTGGTCTCGTAGCATTCCCTGGGCGTGTCGCCCCAGGTGAAGAGGCCGTGGGATTCGAGCACCACGCCCTTGGCGTCCGGGTTTTCGAGGCAGAACTTTTCGAGCCACAGACCGAGCTCGAAGCCCGGCTTCTTCCAGGGCAGCCAGCCGATGGCGTCGCCGAAGATCTGCTGCGTCAGCTCTTTGGAATTCTTGGATGCGGCAATGGCGATGATCGCATCGGGATGCATGTGATCGACATAGGGCCTGGGCACATAGGCGTGAAGCGGCGTGTCGATGGAAGCGGCGCGCGGATTGAGGTTGAAGGTGCAGTGGGAGAGATAGCCCACCATTTCGTCCTCGAATGCGACGCCGCGATAAAGGCCCTTCAGCGCCCGGAGCTTGTCCATATAGAGGGTGGCGAAGCCGTCGAGCTTGATCGAGGCATTGTCGCCGCCCGAACCCTTGACCCAGAGCACTTCGACCTCTTCGCCGGTCAGGGGGTCCTTCTGCCAGATCTTGGAGGAGGTGTTGCCGCCGCCGTAATTGGTGACGCGCTTGTCCGAGCCGAGCAGGTTCGAGCGATAGACGAGGCGCTCCGGCTCGGTCATCGACGCGGCCTTGGCATCATCCCACAGATTGGCGAGGCGCTTGGGCGCGGTGGACATGGACTTCTCCCAAAGAAACGAGGCAACACGGATGGAATGGCCGGACAAGGCCATAGAAAGATGGAGAGTGTCAATCAGAAACGATCATGTTTCGTCATTTCTGCGCGAATATGACAGAAACCTATCGAAACATGATTGACTTGTCCCGCTTTTGATGGAAGCAAATGCATGAGGGAGTGAAAACGTGCACGAAACCGAGCGTCATCGCGTCATCCTGTCCGCAGCCCAATCCCGTCCGGTGGTGACGGTGGCGGAGCTTTGCGAGGTGACGGGATCGTCGGAAGCCACGATCCGCCGGGATATCGCGGCGCTGCATGTGCAGGGCAAGCTGCGGCGCGTGCGCGGCGGCGCCGAGGCGATCAATCCGCCGGCGCAGGGCGGGCTGATGGGGCGGCCCTTCTCCGTCAACGAAACGATCAATATCGCGCAGAAACGCGCAATCGCCCGGGTGGCGGCGGAAATGTGCCGCGATGGCGAGCCGATCATCATCAATGGCGGCACCACCACCTATCAGATGGTGCACCATCTGACCGGGCGGCGGCTGAGCGTTTTCACCAACAGCTTCGCCATCGCCGAATATCTGCTGCACAATTCGCGCAATTCCGTCGTCATTCCGGGCGGCACGGTCTATCGCGAGCAGAACGTCATCCTCTCGCCCTTCGGCGGGGTAGTGGCGAGCCATTTCTATGCCAGGCGCATGTTCATCGGCTGCCAGGGCATCGGCCAGCACGGGCTGATGGAAACCGATCCGATGATCGTGCAATCGGAACTGGCGCTGATCGGACAGGCGGACGAGCTGATCGTCCTCGCCGATTCATCCAAATTTTCGGGACGCTCGAGCCTCATCCTGTGCGGGCTCGACCGAATTGCCGCTGTCATCACCGATAGCGGTATCCGCGACGAAGACCGCCAGATGCTGGATACGGCAGGCGTGCGGCTCATCGTGGCGGATGCGACGGCTGAGGCCGCAAGCCGAGCAACGGTGGCCTGAGCCCATAACAACCAATCAATCCCCGGGAGGAACCCTCATGAAACTCTGGAAACTCTTCGCTGCGACGGCGACCGCCGCCGTGCTGCTGGCCACCCCTGCGCTGGCGCAAACCCGCATCGCGCTGGTGGTCAAATCGCTGGGCAATGGCTTCTTCGATGCCGCCAATCAGGGTGCGCAGGAGGCTGCGGCCGAGCTGGGCGATGTCGAGGTCATCTATACCGGCCCGACCGCCGCTACGGCCGAAGCGCAGATCGAAGTGGTCAATTCGCTGATTGCCCAGCAGGTCGATGCCATCGCCATTTCCGCCAATGATCCGGATGCGCTGGTGCCGGTATTGCAGCGCGCCATGCAGCGCGGCATCAAGGTCATCTCCTGGGATTCGGGCGTGGCGCCGGAAGGCCGCCAGCTTCACCTCAATCCCTCCGACGTGAACCTGATCGGCGAGACCATCATCCAGCTGGCCGCCGATTACCTCCCCGATGGCGGCGATGTCGCCATTCTGTCGGCCGCGTCCACCGCGACCAACCAGAATGCCTGGATCGAGGCGGCCAAGGCCGCCATTCCGGAGAAATTCCCCAATATCAACCTGGTCGCCACGGTCTATGGCGACGACGATTCGGTGAAATCGACGGAAGAGGCGCGCGGCCTCATCTCGGCCTATCCCGATCTCAAGGCCATCATCGCGCCGACCACGGTGGGCGTGGTGTCGGCGGCGCAGGTGGTGACCGATCAGGGGCTGATCGGCAAGATCAACGTCACCGGCCTCGCGCTTCCCAGCGAGTTCAAGCAGTTCATCGACAATGGCGCTTCGCAAGCCGTGGCGCTGTGGAACCCCATCGATCTCGGCTATTCGGCGGTCTATCTCGCCAAGGCGCTGGTCGATGGCACGGAAGCGGCACCGGGCACGACGATTGCCATCGGCAAGGTGGGCGAAGTGACGCTGGACGACACCAATTCGGCGGCCATGGCGGCGCCGTTCCGGTTCGACAAGACCAATATCGAGGAATTTTCCAAGATTTATTGATCTGAAGATTTAAGGGTCCGGCGCTTCGGCGCCGGGCCGTAGTAATGGTGGCACGCCCTCGTGGTTCGAGGGTCGCTGCGCTCCCGCCTCACCATGAGGGCTACTGTTAGACGGCGGCTGCCAAATAAATGGCCCCAGTGGCCCTCATGGTGAGGTGCGACCCTCGGGTTAAACCCGGGGGCTCGAACCACGAGGGCGTGCCCCGACCAGTCTGGATTTTGGAATGACCGAACCCATCCTGACCCTTTCCGGCATATCGAAGAGCTTTCCCGGCGTCAGGGCGCTCAACGGTGTCTCGCTGGAGCTTTATGCCGGCGAGGTGACGGCGCTTATCGGCGAGAACGGCGCCGGCAAGTCGACGCTGGTCAAGGTGATGACCGGCATCTACCAGCCCGATGCCGGCGAAATCCGCGTCAACGGGCAGGTGGTGACGCTGCCCACGGCGATTTCCGCCGCCAGTGCCGGCATTACCGCCATTCACCAGGAAACGGTGCTGTTCGACGAACTCAGCGTCGCCGAGAACATCTATCTCGGCCATGCGCCGCGCAACCGGCTGGGGCTCATCGACTGGAAGACCATGAACCGCGAGGCGCAGGAAACGCTCGATTCCATGGCTGCGGGGATCGATGCGACCATGCCGCTCAAGGAACTCGGCATCGCCAAGAAGCATCTGGTGGCCGTGGCGCGGGCGCTATCGGTCGAGGCGCAGGTGGTCATCATGGACGAGCCGACCGCGGCGCTGAGCCAGAAGGAAATCGAAGACCTCTATGTATTGATCGATCTCCTGAAGCAGGATGGCAGGGCGATCCTCTTCATCAGCCACAAATTCGATGAAATCTACCGCATCGCCGACCGCTACACCGTCTTTCGCGACGGCGAGATGGTGGGCAAGGGCTTTATCCGCGACACGCCGCAAAACGAGATCGTGCGGATGATGGTCGGCCGCTCGGTGGACCAGATCTTCCCGCAGCGCGAAGCGGCGATCGGCGAAACCGTGCTCGAGGTGACGGCGCTCAGCCATCCGACCGAATTCGAGGATATTTCCTTCACCGTCCGCAAGGGTGAAATCCTCGGCTTTTACGGGCTGGTGGGCGCGGGCCGCTCGGAAGTCATGCAGGCGGTTTTCGGCATGACGCAACCGACCGGGGGCGCCATGGTGCTGGATGGAAAGGCCATTGCGCCGCGTTCGGCAGCCGATGCGGTCGAGGCCGGCATCGTCTATGTGCCGGAGGAACGCGGCAAGCAGGGCGTCATTACCGGGGAGCCCATTTTCAAGAATGTTTCGCTGCCGAGCCTCGACAAGACCAACCGCCGGGGTTTCCTGCGCATGGCCGAGGAATTCGCGCTGGCCCGCCGCTATACCGAGCGGCTCGATCTGCGCGCCTCCTCGCTCAGCCAGAACGCCTCGACCCTATCGGGCGGCAATCAGCAGAAGGTGGTGATCGCCAAATGGCTCGCCACGCTGCCCAAGGTCATCATTCTCGACGAGCCGACCAAGGGCATCGATATCGGCTCGAAAGCGGCCGTCCACGGCTTCATGGCCGAACTGGTGGCGGAGGGGCTTTCGGTCATCATGGTCTCCTCGGAACTGCCGGAAGTGCTGGGCATGAGCGACCGCGTGGTGGTGATGCGCGAAGGGCTGATCGTGGATATTCTCGATAATACGAACCTGCAGCCGGAGACGCTGGTGCGCCTCGCCGCCGGCATTGCCGAGGAGGAAGCGGCATGAACCGGCTGCTGAAATCCCGCGAAATCTGGCTGGCGCTGGCCATTCTCGCCGTCATCGTGCTGGTGACATTGCGCTTCCCGCGCTTTTCGCAGCCGGGAAACCTGCTGACCATCTTCAACGACACCTCCATCCTGATGATGCTGGCGCTGGGGCAGATGGCCGTCATCCTGACGCGCTCCATCGATCTTTCCATGGCCTCGAACCTAGCTTTGACCGGCATGATCGTCGCCATGACCAATGCCGCCTTCCCGATGGTCCCCATTCCGCTGCTGATCGCCGGCTGCGTCGTGGTCGGCGCGGCGCTGGGCGCTTTCAACGGCGCTTTGGTGTGGAAGCTCGGCATTCCGCCCATCGTGGTGACGCTGGGCACGCTCACCATTTTCCGTGGGCTCGTCTTCGCGCTGTCGGGCGGCGCCTGGGTCAATGCCGCGCAGATGAGCCCGGATTTCATCCAGTTGCAACGCGGCGTTTTCCTGGGTCTACCGGCGCTGGGCTGGTTCGCCATTGTCGTTGCAGTATTGGTCTATCTGCTGATGACCCGCACGGCGCTGGGGCGGGCCTTCTATGCCATCGGCGTCAATCCGACCGCCTCGGTCTATACCGGCATCGATGTGGGGCGCACGACTTTCTACGCCTTCGTACTGGCCGGCGCTATTTCGGGGCTGTGCGGCTATCTCTGGGTTTCGCGCTATGTCATCGCCTCGGTGGAAGTGGCGAGCGGCTATGAGCTGACCATCGTTGCGGCCTGCGTCATCGGCGGCGTTTCCATTGCCGGCGGCATCGGCACGGTGGCCGGGGCACTGCTCGGAGCGCTGTTCCTCGGCGTCGTCAACAATGCGCTGCCGGTGATCGGCGTGTCACCCTTCTGGCAGATGGCGATTTCGGGCGCCGCGATCCTTCTCGCGGTGGTGCTCAATGCACGTGGCGAGCGGCGCAAGGGCCGGGTGATCCTCAAGAAGGCGGAGGGGGCGGCGTGATGAGGTACAATACCAAACTCTCCTCTCCCCTCGCGCCAAATCCGCGGCTCCGTCGCCCCCTCCCCCTTGAGGGGAGGGCCGGGGTGGGGGTTCAGAGGCCCCAGCCAATATCGAGCGTGTGGGAAATGCAGAACCCCCACCCTCGATCCCTCCCCTCAAGGGGGAGGGAGGCGCCTGCTCCACGCTATCCGGATTACTTCTCATGACCGATACATCCCTTGGCCGGCGGCTGCCGGATCGGCTCGATCATCCCGTCAAATCGGCGGTGCTGAGCTGGGAAAGCCTGTTGGTGCTGGTGGCGCTGGCGATCTTCATCGCCAATTCCCTCGCCTCGCCCTATTTCCTCAATGCCTGGAGCCTTTCGGATCTCACCTTCAACTTCGCCGAAAAGGCGCTGATCGCGCTCGCCATGGCGCTGCTGATCGTGGCCGGGGAGATCGACCTATCGGTCGCCTCGATCATCGCCCTCGCTTCGACGCTGATGGGATTTGCGCTGCAATATGGCGCCGATACGCCGGTCTTGGTCGCCATCGGCGTGGCCGTGGGGCTCGTTTGCGGGGCCTTTAACGGCTTTCTGGTGACGGGGCTGAAACTGCCCTCCATCGTCGTCACCATCGGCACGATGAGCCTGTTCCGGGGCATCGCCTTCATCATTCTCGGCGACCAGAGCTTCAAGGGCTATCCGGCGAGCTTCGCCTGGTTCGGACAGGGCTATGTGTGGTGGGTGATTTCCTTCGAGCTGGTGCTGTTCGTGGTCTTTGCCGCGATCTTCTATGTGCTGTTGCACCGTACCGTGTTCGGCAGGCGCGTCTATGCCATCGGCAACAATGCGACGGCGGCGCAGTTTTCGGGCGTCAGGGTGGACCGCATCAAGTTCGTCCTCTTCTGCCTGACGGGGCTCATGTGCGGGGTCGCCGCCGTCCTGCTGACGGCAAGGCTGGGTTCGACCCGCCCGTCCATCGCGCAGGGCTTCGAACTCGAAGCCATCACCATGGTGGTGCTGGGGGGCGTTTCCATTCTCGGCGGTTCGGGCTCGATCGTCGGCGTGGTGCTGGCTGCGCTGATCATCGGCCTCGTGACCTTCGGGCTGGGCCTGCTCAACGTGCCGGGCATCGTCATGAGCATCTTCACCGGCACGCTGCTGATCGTGGTGATCGCGCTGCCCATTCTCTATCGCATGTGGAAGGAGCGCCGCGCATGATCGAGGCCGATGGCTACGAGAAGCACGCCTTCAAGATGTTCCTCAATCCCGGCATGGCGGAGGAATATAAAAAGCGCCATGACGAAATTTTCCCCGAGCTGGTCGAGCTGCTGCACGAGGCGGGCGTGAAGGATTATTCCATCCATCTCGACGAGGAGACCCACACGCTCTTTGCCGTGTTGTGGCGGCGCAAGGACCATGGCATGGACGCCCTGCCCCAGACTGCCGTGATGCAGCGCTGGTGGGCGCATATGGCCGATATCATGGCCACGAACGACAGAAACGAGCCAGTCTCGATCGATCTCCGGCCCGTTTTCCATATGCCCTGAGGACCAGTTCTTGCGCTCTTCTCCCGTGCCGCCCCGCCTTGTCGGCGTCATCGATATCGGCAAGACCAATGCCAAATTCGCCGTCGTCGATCTTAAAGCCCGCGCCGAAATCGCCGTGCGCAAGACGCCCAATAATGTGCTTTCGGGCGGGCTCTATCCGCATTTCGACATAGAGGGGCTGTGGAGTTTTCTCTGCAATGCCATGCGCGAGCTCAATGCGGAGCACCCCTTCGACGCGCTCAGCGTCACGACGCATGGGGCGAGCGCCGCACTGGTCGACGAGGCCGGGGAGTTGACGCTGCCGGTGCTCGATTATGAATTTTTGGGGCCGGATGCGCTCGATGTGGACTATGCGGCGGTGCGGCCGGATTTTTCCGAGAGCTTTACCCCGCCACTGCCGGGCGGGCTCAATGTCGGCAAGCAATTGTTCTGGCAGGCGCGGCAGTTTCCCGAAGCCTTTGCCCGGACGCGCTGGATTTTGACCTATCCGCAATATTGGGCGATGCGGCTGACCGGCATTGCCGCGAGCGAAATCACCTCGATCGGCTGTCACACCGACCTCTGGGACTTCCGCGAGGGGGGCTTCTCCTCGCTGGTCGAGAGCCAGGGCTGGGCGAAAAAGCTTCCGCCGGTGCGGCCGGCGGCCGATATATTGGGGCCGGTGAGGCCGGAACTGGCCACGGCACTAAGGCTGCGGACGGACCTGCCGGTGCATTCGGGCATTCACGATTCCAACGCTTCGCTGCTGCCGCATGTCTTGGCGCGGCCGGCGCCCTTTTCCGTGGTTTCGACCGGCACCTGGGTGATCGTCTGTTCGCCCGGCGGGGCGCTGGACCGGCTCGATCCCAGCCGCGACAGCTTTTCCAATATCGACGCGCTGGGCAATCACGTGCCTTCGGCGCGCTTCATGGGCGGGCGCGAATTTTCCATGCTGACCGGGGATGTGCCGGCGCATCCGAGCGAGGCCACGGTGAACAGGGTGCTCGAGGCGGCAATGATGCTGTGGCCCTCGGTCGTCACCGGCTCCGGCCCCTTCCCCGAGCGGCAGGTGCGCTGGAGCGTGGCGCGTGAAGAACTCGACGCCGAAAGCCTTTATGCGGTGGTGTCGTTCTATCTGGCGCTGACCACGGCGGAATGCCTGGCGCTGACCGGCGCCAGGGGCGACACGATCGTGGAAGGCCCCTTCGCCGCCAATCCGCTCTATCTCGCCATGCTGGAAGCGGCCACCGGACGCAGCGTGATCGGCCAGACCGGCAGCGCCACGGGCACGGCGATAGGAGCGGCGCTGCTTGCCGATATCGAAGGCGGCGCCAGCGAGAGCCGGCCGGCGCCGATGTGGCGGGGCGACAGGAACAAGCTCCTCGCCTATGCGGAGCACTGGCGGCAAAGCCTCTAAAACAAAACCGCCGGCCAGTGGCCGGCGGCTTGCCAACACGAAAGCGGGCTATTCGCCCGCCTGGGCGACCGCGTGCGAGCGCTCGATCTGGATGCCGACTTGGGCATCCATGGGCAGGTCGCCGACTTCGAGCGCCGGACGCTCCGCGCGGATCGCGCCAAGCCCGTAGACATCGAGATCGACCAGCACCGTGGTGCCCTGATAGATCTTGTCGCGCACGCGAGCGGCAAAGAGGCCATCTTCCTTGGCGGAACGGATGGCGATGTGCTCGGGGCGGATGCAATACCAGATATCCATGCCGTCCTTGTCGACGCCGGCGGCGCAGGTCGAGATCGGCAGGCGGGTTTCGGCGCCGATCAGAGCCTGGGCATTGCCGCTGCTCTTGTCGAGCTTGGCGGCCAGCAGGTTATTGGCGCCGACGAAGCGCGCCCCGAACTCGGTGGCCGGGGTGGCGTAGAGATCGTAGGGCGAGCCGACCTGTTCGACACCGCCCTTGTTCATCAGCACGATACGGTCGCTCATCACCAGTGCTTCGACCTGATCATGGGTCACGAAAACGGTGGTCTGGTTGGCCCGGCGCTGGATATCGCGCAGATCGAGGCGGACCTGCTCGCGCAGCTTGGCATCGAGATTGGACAGCGGCTCATCGAGCAGGACCAGATCGGGATTGAACGCGAGCGCGCGCGCAACGGCCACACGCTGCTGCTGGCCGCCGCTCAGCTGCTCGGGCTTGCGATTGCCGAGGCCTTCGAGACGGACGAGCTGCAACAGCTCGGCCACGCGCTTTTCCTTGTCGGCCCGGCTCCAGCCGCGCATCCTGAGGCCGAAAGCGATGTTCTCGGCGACGCTCATATGCGGGAACAGGGCGTAGTTCTGGAACACCAGACCGACATTGCGCTTATTGGGCGGCAGCATATCGATACGCCGGTCGCCGAAGCGGATCTCGCCGCTATCCTGCGGCAGAAGGCCAGAGAGCATTTTCAGCGTCGTGGACTTGCCGCAACCGCTCGGCCCGAGAAAGGTGACGAATTCGCCCGCTGCGATATCGAGGGTGAATTCGCGCACGGCGACGAATTCACCGAAGGTCTTGCGGACGCGATCGATATGCACTGGCTGGGCGGCATTGCTGGAAGTGTTCATGATGGTCAACCTTTGCGGCTCATGACGGAGCCGGCCATGTATTTGGGGCCGAGGGAGACGGCGACCAGCGTGTAGAACGCGATGGCGACGTAAACCAGGATGCCGGCCATCGCCACCGCATAGGGAAGCACACCACGGTCGATGATGTCGCTGAACAGGCGGATGGCGATAGGCGTGGCGCTGGGCCCCGAGATGAAGAACAGAAGCTCGAAGGTGATGAGGTTCTGCATGAAGATGAAGAGCGCGGCGATGGCGACGCCGGGCGCGATCAACGGCAGCACGACAAGGCGGAACGTGGTCAGCTTGTCGGCGCCGAGCGACTGGGCGGCCTGCTCATATTCCTCCGGCAGCCCTTCGAGCAGCGCTTCGGTGAAGCGCAGGCCGGTCGACAGGCTGAGCGCCACCAGCGCCAGCATGACGCCGATGAAGCTGTTGGACAAGCGCAGCGGAATGAACACGGTGAGCAGCGCAATGCCGAGAATGAGCTGGGGCACCACATCGGGAATGAGCACGAGATTGCTCATCGCCCGGCGTCCGGCGAGCTTGCCGCGCACCATGGCCCAGGCCGCCGGAATGGCGACCACGATGGCGATGGCCGTCGCCAGCAAAGCGGCGCGGATGGTGAACCAGAACGCCTCCCAATAGGCCGGCGGAATGGTCTTGTAGGCATCGAGATTGAACTCGCCCGGGAAGGACACTTCGAGCGTGCCCTGGAACGAGGCCAACAGCACCAGCACGACCGGGAAGGTCAGCCAGAGCAGCATGATGACGAGATAGACGATAAGCGCGGCGCGGCCGAAGAACACGGACGGCGTGATGCGCGGACGGGTCGTGGCGCTCATCGGTCGCCTCCCCTCTGGCCGTAGCGCGACAGCACGATCTGGCCGAGCGTGGTGACGCCGATGGCGAGCACGGAAACGACGATGGCCTGTGCATAGGCGAGATTCTGCTGCTGGAGGGTCAGCAGATTGGCCGAGATCAGCAGCGAGACCATATAGGGGACGCGTCCATTGAGCATGACGGGGATGGCATAGGCGGTCACCACCGAAGTGAAGATCAGGGCGCCGGCGGCGATGATGCCGGGGGTCGCGAGGGGAACCGTCACCGAGAAGAAGGCGCGCAGGCGATTGGCGCCCATGCTGACGGCGGCGTCCTCGAGTTGCGGATCGACCGACATCAGGACGCCCGTGAGCACGGCGGTCGCGACGACGATGCCGTTATAGCAGAAGGCGATGGCCTGACCCGGCCAGTCGAAGAGGATGAAGGCGGGCTGCTGGAGAATGCCGAGATTCATCAGCACCCGGTTGGCCACGCCGGTCATCGGCGCCAGCAGCAGGATCATGGCATAGCCGATGACCACGAAAGGCAGCATGCGCGGCACGGTGATGATCGGCATGACGATATTGCGCAGCATGGTGCGGCGGGCCAGGAGATATGCCAGCGGCAGCGCCAGGAGAACGGAGAGGATCGTCACGCCGCCAGCCATCATGATGGTGGTGGCGAGCGTGCGCATGAAGAAGCCGTTGCCCAGCGTGTTTATGTAGTTGTCGAGCGTGAAAGCGCCCGAACGCTGCTCGCGCAGGCTGCCGACGAACAGCAGCAGCAGCGGCACGATGGCCACGAGGCCGACGATTCCCACGGCAGGCAGCGTCAGCAGCCGGTAGAACAGTTTTTCGCGTTGCAGGCGGCGGCGCGAAATGCGCCGCCCCTCGTCGCGTTCATCCGGCGCGGAACGGCCCGATGACAATGTGTTGGTCATATCGCTCATGAACTGGTTATCCGCGCCGGTTCCTTGTTATTGGCCCTGAATGACGACCCGATTGTAGAGATCGAGCACGGCCGTATTGTAGGCCGGATCGAGCATGGTCGCACGGAACTCGTCGATATAGAGGAACTTGGCGTCGGCGGCGAATTCAGCCCATTCCGGCGACGGCTCCTCATTGGTGCGGGGCACGCGGTTGTAGTAATTGATGGACTTGGCCGCTTCGGTCGCCGCCGGCGACTGATAGAACTTCACCCATTCGACAGCCGCGACCGGATTGCGCGAGGCCGAGGAGATGACGGGGCTCGCCTGAACCACCGAAATCATGCCTTCGCTCGGCTCGACCGCGTGGATCGGCGTGCCGGCGGCGATTTCGGACATCACATTATGCCACCACCAGGCCGAAACCAGAGCCTCGCCACGACGCAGCAGCGGCGAGATCGAGCCCGAACCCTGGGTCAGCGTCAGCGCATTCTGCGCCCAGCTCGCCACCATCTCGAAGGCGGGACGCGCGGCTTCTTCGTTGAACTGGCCATCGGCGAACCAAGCATGCCAGTCATCGCCGCGAATGGCGGCGGCGGCGGCAATGGCGTTATAGCCGCTGCCCACGGACAGCGCCGAGTCAAAGGTGATGCGGCCGGCGAGTTCCGGCTTGGCAAGATCGGCAACCGAGGTCACCTCGACGCCTTCGAGCGAATTCTGGACGGCCAGAACCCAGGCCGAGATATCCATCGGCACGGCATAGCCGTCGAGATCCATGGCCGCGAGAGCGTCCGGGTCGAAGGTCGCCCATTCCTCGGGCGTGTACTGATCCTGCAGCTTGATCCAGTAGCCGAGATCGATGCCTTCCTTCACGTTCTGATTATACATCAGATAGACGTCGCCGGTGGGGTTGGGCCACTCGGTCTGGAAGGTCAGCCAGGATTGCGGAATGGCGCCCGGAACGGTGCGCACATTGACCGGCACGCCGTATTTTTCGTTCATATAGTCGGCGAAAGGCTGCACCAGCGCGTCAGCGAGATCGGTGGGCAGGCCGGTGCCGGTATAGACGACCAGCTCGGGGCCGACTTCGACAGGGGCATCCTGCGCGATGGCAGGTGCGGCAAGGCCCAGCGCAAGGGCAGCCGTCGTGAGAATGCGGGTGTAATTCATGGTCTTTTACTCCTCCTCCAAGGGGAAATTGGCCGGCGCCCGCCGCATGGACGGAAGCGCCGGCAAATCGGATCAATCGTGAACGCGGAACTTCTCGAGCGCGGCGTGATTGAGATCGAAGCCCAGGCCGGGACGATCCGGCGCGGTGATCGTGCCATCGGGATTGAGCTCAAGCTGCTGCTTGAACATGGCGTCCTTGAGCGTGTTGAGGCTGTTGTCGTAATATTCGACGATGAGCCCGTTGGGAACCGCGGCCACCAGATGGACGTGGATTTCCTGATCGCCATGGGGGGCGACGGGAATGTGGTTGGCATCGGCGTAATGGGCGCATTTCTGCCATTCGGTGATGCCGCCCAGAATCTGCGCATCGGCGTTGAGAACGTCGGCGGCGCGGGCGCTGATCAGCTCGCGGAAGCCGGTGATGGTATATTCGTTCTCGCCGAGCGCGATCGGCACATCGGTGCGCTGCACCAGTTCGGCGGCGCCGGCATTGTCCTCGGGCGACAGCGGCTCTTCGAACCAGTAGATGTTCCGCTCTTCGAGCAGGCGCGCCATCTTGAGCGCATCGAGCCGCGAATAGGCATTATTGGCATCGACCAGCACGTCGACGCTCGGCCCCACGGCCTCGCGCACGGCATCGACGCGGGCGATATCCTCAGCGATCGGCACGGCGCCGAGCTTCATCTTGATCGCCTTGGCGCCGGTCGAGACCTTGCTGCTGACTTCCTTCTGGAGGCCATCGAGACCCTTGCCCTTGCCGTAATAGCCACCGGCCACATAGGCCGGCACCTTGTCGCGGCAACCGCCGAGCAGCTGATGGACCGAACGGCCGGTTTCCTTGCCGATGGCATCCCAGACGGCGATATCGACGGCGCTGATGGCGCGGGTGGCAAGGCCACGGCGACCGAAAATCTTCGGCCGGTAGATCATCTTCCAGATGCGTTCGGTATTGAGCGGCTGGCCGACCACGACCTGCGCCACTTCCTTGGCGGCCTCGTAGACGATGCGGCCGCCATGGGTCCAGCCGACACCGGTGACGCCGGACGCCATCTCCAGCTCGACCACGACGATCTCGGTGTGAGTATAGGTATAGAGCCCGTTGGTGATGGGCTCATCATAGGGTGCGCTATAGGCAGTGACGCGCGCCGACTTGATGGTCAATTGGAGCCTCTTTGATTGGCATATGGTCCGGCCGCGAACAATGGAGAGGCCGGAACCGGCCGACCGCTCGGCAGGAAGCAAAAGGCTCAAATGGGAGCGCCGCCGGCCAAGCCGCGCTCGTGATTCCTCCCGCTCCGCACCGTCGGCCTTCTCTTGCCACGTCTGCGACGGCTTCCTAGTATTGACGGATCGAGGCCTTTGGCTAATGCCGATTGCCGATATAATTATGCAAGCAGGGCTCAGTCCGATGGATATCACCTGGCTGTCGGACTTCGTCGTTCTGGCCAAGACGGGGAGTTTTTCCAGAGCCGCCGAAGCCCGCAACGTCACCCAGCCTGCCTTCAGCCGGCGCATCCGCATGCTCGAGGAATGGGTGGGAGTCGGCCTTGTCGACAGGCGTTCCCACCCCGTCGCCCTCACCGAAGCGGGGCAGGTTTTCCGCCCCTATGCCGAGGATATTCTTTCACTCATCGAGGAGAGCCGCCAGGCAAGCCTCGATACGGGGATAAAGGAAAGCCAGACGCTGCGCTTTGCCACCACGCAGGTGCTTTCGCTCAGCTATTTTCCGATCTGGCTGCGCTCCATTGCCGCACAGACGCGGCTGGGACCTGTCAATCTGGTGTCCAGCAGCCTCCAGGCCTGCGAGCAGATCATGCTCGACGGGGAAGCCCAGTTCCTGCTCTGCCACTATCGCGAAGGCATGCCGTGGCGTCTCGACGAAAGCCAGTTCACCTCCATACTCGTCCGGCCCGACCGGCTCATTCCCGTCTCCATCCCCGACGAGAACGGCAAGCCGCTTCACGACATGGATGGCGACCCGGACCAGACCATTCCGTTTCTCGCCTATGACGGGCCGGCCGGGCTCGGACGCATCTTCCGCTCGGTCTTCGATATCGAGACCGTGCGCCCCACGCTCCAGGCCATCATCGAATCCCATCTGGCACTATTGCTCGGGCTGGCTCTGGAAGGACGCGGCGTCGCCTGGGTGCCCGAAAACGTCGTCCGCTCCGAACTCGACCAGAAACTGATCTGCGAAGCGGGCGGGCCGCACTGGTTCATCCCCATGGAAGTGCGCCTGTTCCGGCCGCTTTACGATCTCGGGCCAACGGCAGAAGCGTTCTGGGGGCTGGTTTCGTCGTCCTCGCAAACGAGTTGAACGAACCGTCTGCCATAAGGGCAAGCACGGCTCTTCTACCGTCAAAACAGCGTTCAAGAACGCAACGACGCCAGCGCCTCGATCACCAGGCCATGATCTTCGACATTGGGCAGGCCGCTGACGGAGGCCACCCCGACGACGCCAATGCCGCGCGCGATTAGGGGGACGCCGCCGCCGCTGGCGACATAATCCTCGGGGCTCAGGCGGTAGCGCGCATTGAAATCGACGCCCGCCGCCTCGGAGGCGATCCGCATATAGAGCGAGCTGCGATTGAAGCGCAGGACGACCATGCGCTTGCGGCGGACCCAATCGAGATTGTCCGGGCTGGCGCCCGGCAGCAAGGTGAGGAAGGCCGGCGCGGCGCCATGGGTCACTTCGATGGCGACAGGCGCCTGCCGGGCGGCGGCGAGTTCACGGATACGGCTGCCGAGACGCCAGGCCATGTCGTAGTCGAAATGGTCGAGGACGAAATCCTGCTCCTGCCGAAGCAGCTCTTCAAGTGTGGGATCGGCGGGCATGGTATCCTCGGTCAGGTGATGGAATAGCCGCCATCGACCACCAAAGTCGTGCCGACGACAAAGCGGGCCATGGGCGAGACGAGATAGATGATGGCGTCGGCGACTTCGGCCGGCTCGCCCCAGCGGCCGAGAGGCGTGCGCGAAAGAATGGCGCCGGACCGGTCCTTGTCGTCGCGCAGGGCACCGGTCAGGGGCGTCGCGATCCAGCCCGGCGCCACCGCGTTGACGCGGATGCCTTCGGGCGCATAGGCGATGGCAAGGGATTTGGTCAGCTGCGAAATGCCGCCCTTGCTGGCTGCATAGCCGGGCACCAGCCCGCCGCCGAAGATGGACAGCATGGAGGCGATATTGACGATGGCGCCGTTGCCGGAGCGCGCCAGCAGCGGACGGGCCGCCGCGCTCGTCCGCATCGCACCGCCCAGATTGATATCGACGACCTGATCGAAGACGTCCGGATCGAGTTCTTCGCCACGCCGGATGATGCCGGCGCAATTGACCAGAATATCGAGCCGATCCAGCGAGGCGATCAACGCATCGACAGCGGCGCGGTCGCGCACGTCGAGACGGCTGAAGCCGGCGCCGGAAAGCCGCGGATCGGCCGCTGCCCTTGCGACTTCGTCGTCACTTACGCCGGTGGCATGAACCCGCGCCCCTGCCCCGAGCAAAGCGGCAACCGCGGCAGCACCAATACCAGAGGTGCCGCCCGTCACCAGGGCCGTGCGCCCGGCCAGCAAATCCGGAGGCCAGCCCTTCTCGCCTGTCGCGCTCACCCTCGCCTACCGGATGAACTGGTCGACATAATCGGCGCCGAGCCCGACGGATTCATAGTGCGCGCGGCACATGTCGATCTTGGTGAAAACGTCTTCGTAGCCGACATGCTGGTTGTTCTCGTCGAGGTAGAACATCGAGCCGGTGATGTTGAAGAAGGTAACCATTTCGGCGCAGTCCTCGGGCACCATCAGGGTATGGATTTCCCCCGGCGGCTCGAAAACATAGGAACCGCATTCCGCAACCCAATCATGCTCCCTGTAGTGCCATTTGCCGCGAATGACGTAGCCATGGACCGGATTGGGGTGCAGGTGGCGGGAGAGCACGCCCGAGCGGCGGACGCGCAGCAGATTGCACCATTGCCCCTGCAACGTGTTGAGCATGAGCGGCCGGAACCAGACCTGATCGGCCTGCGGGACCCAGACCCGCTCGTCCTCGGGCTCAGCGATGACGGCGATTTCGGGTGGCGCCAGCGGATGGGCCGAACCCTGCATGTTCCGATACATGATATGGCTCCGTGTCGATGCGTTAGCCGTTGCTTTCCTGCGCCTTGCGCCAGGCCAGATATTCGTCCTGCACCGCTTCGGTGAGCGGGTAATATTTCCGCAAATCGCCGCCCTGCGACAACCGCAGGCGGGCGAATTCTTCCCACTCCACATGCTCGCTGCAGCGTTCGATCAGTTCGGCCGCCATGGCGACCGGCACGACGACGACGCCATCGTCATCGGCCACGACGATATCGCCGGGCATGACCAGCACGCCGCCACAGGCCACCGGGACATTGACCGCGAAGGGGATGATGCCGGTCTGGGCGTGATAATTGGGGGTGACGCCCTTGACCCAGATGCCGAGATCGAGCGCCTGGGCCTTGGCGGAATCGCGGATGCAGCCATCGACCACGACGCCCGCGCCCTTGCGGCCGGCAAAGAAGGTCAGCATCATCTCGCCGAAAATGCCGCTGGCCATGTCGCCGCGCGCATCGACCACCACCATGTCGCCGGCCTGGGCCGGATAGAGCACATGCCGGTGCAGCTGCAATTCGGGATTGTCGTATTCGTTGGCGCCGTAGAGGTCTTCGCGCTTGGGCATGCATTGCAGTGTCAAGGCCGGCCCCGCGACCGAGCGGCCGCTTTTGAGCGGACGCGGGCCCCGGATCTGCGGATCGCGCACGCCCATGAGGCTCAATTCGCTGCTGGCCGTCGCGGTGCCGATTTGCGCCAGAGCGTCGGAGATTTCGCGCGGGGGCCGGACGATATCCTTGATGTCGGAGGGAGATTGCAACGGAAAGCCTCTTGTTATGCGATTAGTCGTGATGGATCAGACCCGGCCGCCACCAGAAATGGCCCCGGCCGGTAATGGCGCTGGCATCGAGCGGCGCCAGCGGCCGCGCTGCCGTCAGGCGGCAACCCCCAAAGCGATGCGTTTTCCCGATTTGGCGTCGAACAGATGCGTCCGGGCCGGGTCGGTGGCGACGGAGATGGTATCGCCCGGCTTCTGCGCGATGCGTTCGCGGAAGACGCCGGTGACCTCGTGGCCGGCGAAGCGCATGACCACCAGGGTCTCGGAGCCCGTGGGCTCGACGGTGAGGATTTCGGCAGGAATTCCGTCGGAGGCGAGCAGGAAGTGTTCGGGGCGGATGCCGAGATGAACCTCGCCCGCGTCAGGCGGCACGCTGCCGGCCAGAGCGAGGCGGGTGCCATCGGCGGCGACGAACTGGCCGGCCTCGATGCGCCCGCCCAGAATGTTCATCGCCGGCGAGCCGATGAAGCCGGCCACGAAGAGATTAGCCGGATTGTCGTAAAGCTCCAGCGGCGTGCCGATCTGCTCGATAATGCCGTCATGCATCACCACGATCTTGTCGGCCATGGTCATGGCCTCGATCTGGTCGTGGGTGACATAGACGGTGGTGGTCTTGAGCTTCTGGTGGTTCTGCTTGATCTCGGAACGCATCTGCACGCGCAGCTTGGCATCGAGATTGCTGAGCGGTTCGTCGAACAGGAACACTTTCGGCTCGCGCACCATGGCCCGGCCCATGGCGACGCGCTGGCGCTGGCCGCCCGAAAGCTGGCGCGGATAGCGCTTGAGCAGGCTTTCGAGGCTCAGCATCTGGGCGACGCGCGCCACGCGCTCGCGAATCTGCTCCCTGGGCGCATGGGCCAGCTTGAGCGAGAAGCCCATATTCTGCTCGACCGTCATGTGCGGATAGAGCGCATAGCTCTGGAACACCATGGCGATGTCGCGCTGCTTGGGCGGCACCGCATTGACCACCCGGCCGTCAATGGCGATCTCGCCGCCGGTGATGTCCTCGAGCCCCGCCAGCATGCGCAGCAGGGTGGACTTGCCGCAGCCCGAGGGGCCGACAAGCACCACGAACTCGCCATCGGCGATCTCGATGCTCACCCCATGCAGCACATCCACGCTGCCATAGGATTTGCGCGCGTCTCTGATCGATACCGAACCCATTCAGCTCTCCTCCACCCGCGTTCTCAATCGTCCCAGCGCGGCGATTTCGTCGGATTGATCCGGCGCTCGCCACGGTCGAGACCGCGGATCGTATGCATTTCGTCTTCGCTCAACCGCACATCGCGGGCGGCGAAATTGGCTTTCAGATTGACCGGATTGGCCGAGGCGGGGATCACCGCATGGCCCTCGGCCATCAGGAAGGCCAAAGCCACCGCCGCCGCCGTCACCCCATGCCGACCGGCGATCTCGCCCAATACGGCATCGTCATTGACGCTGCCCTTGGAGAGCGGCTGATAGGCGGTCAGCATCGGCCCATGCGAGCGCGCATAATCGCGCAGCTTCGGCACCTGCAGATAGGGGTGGATCTCGACCTGATTGGTCGCGAGCGCCCCGTCTCCCAGCAGCGCCCGCGCCTTTTCGAGCAGGGCGATGGTGAAGTTGGAAACGCCGATATGCCTGGCCCAGCCGCGCGCCTTGGCTTCGGCAAGGTCGGTCATATAGTCCTCGAACGGCACCTGATCGCGCTCCGAGGGCCAATGCACCAGCAGCAGGTCCACCTGATCGAAGCCGAGCGTCGTGAGGCTCTTTTCGACGCTGGGCAGGAAGCTCGCCTTGTCGAGGCGGGCATCGCCCACCTTGGTGGTGACGAAGAAATCCGAACGGGAGAGGCCGGAACGGCGGATGGCTTCGCCGACACTGCTTTCGGTATCGTAGTTCTGCGCCGTATCGATATGGCGGTAGCCGATCTCGATGGCCTTGAGGATGGCATCCACCCCCTCTTCGCCGGTGCGCCCGAAGGTGCCGAGGCCAAGCTGGGGAATGGGTGAGGTATAGGAAACGGACATTATTCGGATCAGCCTTTCGTCGCGCCGGCGGTGAGGCCGCCGACAAACAGACGTTGCATGGACAGGAACAGGATGGCGATCGGCAGCGTCATCACCACCGAGGCGGCCATCACCGCACCCCAATCGGTATTGAACTCGGTCGAGAACTCGGCCAGCCCGATGGGCAGCGTCTTGACCGAGGAATCGGTGGCGAAACACAGCGCGAAGATGAACTCGTTCCAGGTGGTCACGAAGGCATAGACCAGCACCGAGACCAGGCCCGGGGTCGACAGCGGCAGGGTGATGCGGAACAGCACCCCGAGCCGGCTGGCGCCATCGATGATGGCCGCTTCGTCGAGCTCCGCCGGAATGTTCTTGAAGTAGCTGGTCAGCATCCACACCGACAGCGGCAGGGTGATGATCATGTAAACGAGGATCAGGCCCCAATAGGTGTTGACGAGGCCGAGCACGCGCAGGGTGATGAACAGCGGCACGATGATCGCCGCCGTCGGCAGCAACTGCCCCACCAGCACCAGCGATTGCAGCAGCGGCTTGCCGCGGAAATTGAAACGGGCAAAGCCATAGGAGGCGAAGATGGCCAGCACCAGCGCCAGCACCGTCGAGCCGATCGAGATCACGAGGCTATTGAGGAAATAACGCGGGATGTTCGATTCAAACAGGACCTTATGGTAATTGTCCAAGGTCGGCATGCTCGGCCACCAGATCGGCGGGATGGTGTAGAGCTCGCGCAGCGTCTTGATGGATGACAGCGCCATCCACCAGAACGGGAAGAGACAGACGAGGACGACGAGCAGCGCGCCGACGAAGATGAGCCAGCCCGGCAGGCCGGGGCGCTTGAGCGTGGGAACCGATGCACTCATTGGGCTTCTCCCGGCGTCGAAGCCAGCGTGCGGATATAGATGAACACCACCACGATGGCGACGGCGAAGAACATCACCGACAGGGCCGCAGCCTGATTGAACTGCACGCTTTCGAAGGCGGTGCGGAAAATCTGGATCGGGGTGATCAGCGTGCGGTTGGCAGGGCCGCCATGGGTGATCGCATAGATGATGGTGATGTGGTTGAGCGCCCAGATGACCAGCAGCAGCGTCACCGCGACGATGACCGAGCGCACCTGCGGCAGCATGACATACCAGACCTCTTCCCAGAAGCTGGCGCCGTCGATGCGGGCCGCCTCATAGAGATCGTTGGGAATGGATTGCAGCCCGGCCAGCACCATGATGGCGACGAAGGGGAACATCTTCCATACATTGATGGCGATCATCATCGGCATGACCGTGCTGCCATTGGTCAGCCAGCCCACCGGCTCATCGATGATGCCGGGCGCCGTCAGCATGTAATTGACGATGCCGAATTCGGTATGCAGCATCCACGCCCAGGTCGTCGCCGCCACGATGCCCGGCACCACCCAGGGCACCAAGGTCACCGAGCGCACCAATGCCCTGCCGCGGAAATTCTGATTGAGCAGGATGGCGGTGAGAACGCCGAGAACCACTTGGAAAACGATGGAGCCGACAACCCACCACAGCGTATTCCAGAACGCTGTCGGGGTCGCGCGGGCCGCGAGAATGCGGGAGAAATTCTCAAGCCCGACATAATTGCCCTGATTGTCCGTGACGCTCAGAAGGCCCGTATAGGCAATCGGATATGCTATCAGCATGCCCAGCACCATCAGGGCCGGGAGCACGAACAAATAGCCTGTTGACTGTTTTTGCATGGCATTCACCCGCGTCGGCAAAGCGGCCCCGGCAAGGCTGCCGGGGCCGCGCGCACAGGAGGACTAGAGGAGAGCTTCGATCTCGGCGGCAGCGCCATCCATGGCGGTCTGCACATCCTCGTCGCCGAGCAGGATGCGCTGGACGCCATCGAAGAAGGCCTGGCTGATCTGCACCCAGTTGGGATGGGTCGGAGCAGGACGGCCGAAGGGCAGCATCTGCTTATAGACCTGCAGGATCGGATCGTCGAAGCGCGGCAGATCCATGGCGCTGAGACGCGCCGGGAAGGTGTCGGTCAGCATGCCCTGATTTTCGGCTTCGGCAAGGAAGGAAATGAAGGTCTTGGCTTCTTCGGGATTGCGGGCATCGGTCGGGATGACGAAGCTCCAGCCGCCCAGAACCGCGGCCGTATCCTGCCCTTCAGGATGCGGCATGACCATCACGCCGATATCGATATTGGGATTTTCAGCCTGGATCGAACCGACGTCGAACTGGCCGGCCTGATACATCGACACGGCTTCGGCGATGAAGAGGCGCCGATTGGCGGTGCCGTCATTTTCGAGCGTCGAAGAGGGGGACAGCCCCTTGGCATAGAAATCGGTATAGAACTGCACCGCTTCGATGCTTTCGGGCGTGTTGACGAGCACTTCGGTGCCGTCTTCCGAGATGATCCCGCCGCCATTCATCCACATGAAGGGCAACGCGCGGAAAATGGTGTTGCCCACTTCGCCGCCACCGGTGATGGCAAAGCCGGCATGCCCCGCGGCGCTCAGCGCTTCAGCGGCGGCGACCAGTTCTTCCCAGGTCTGGGGCGGATTTTCCGGATCGAGGCCGGCTTCGGTGAAGTGGCCCTTATTGTAGATCACCGCGAGGGATTCGATGCGGTAGGGGATGGCCCAGAGCTGATCGTTCCAGGTCACATAGTCGAGCGCCGCCGGGACATAATCCTCGCGGTCGGTCAGAATATCATCGAGCGGCAGCACCAGATTGTTCTGCGCATAGCCGTTCACCCAGCCATGCTGCACATCGATGATGTCGGGGGCGGCGCCCGATTGCAGGGCCGTCAGCACGCGCTGGGGCAGGCCATCGGTGGTGGTGATCTGCAGGTTGATGGTGATGCCGGGATTGGCGGCCTGGAAGGTGTCCACCAGCTCGCGCGCCCGCGCCTCGTTGAAATTGGGCGTCCACCAGACGACTTCGCCGGCGGTGGCGACACCCACGGACAAAGCGAGCAGCGAAACCGCAAGGGCCGAACGGGCCACAGTCTTGTTCATTCTCACGATACTCCTCCTTGCGGTCACGGACCGCGGTCATGGCGGGAAAGCCCGGTCGCCTGTCGATGTCTCGCGGCAAGAGCCTTGAGGCGCCTGTCCACCCGAAGCCGAGATGGACGCTATCAACGCGTGCCGGAGCACCTCCCATTAGCGACCGGTCGTTGCCAGTCAGTTCATATTTGAACTTTATAAGTTCTATTGATAACTGTGGTGCAAGTCCTTGCCCATGTCAACTGCCTCGGCGGGAGTCAGTAATGCCGCCCCTCGCGGCGGCCATCGGCGATTGCGGTCACCACCCTACCCGCGATGACGGTCAGCAGATTGCGCAGCGTCCGGGTGCCCACCCGCCGCTGGCCGCGCGAATCCTCAAGCGGCAGCGATCCGTCCTCGAGCCGGAACACCGCCACATCGGCGACACCGCCCGGCAGCAGCCGGCCGAGCGCCGACTGGCGGATGATATCGGCGGGCCTGTGGGTGACGCGGCTCAACACGTCTTCGAGGCTCATACCAAGCAGCAGAAACTTGGCGATGACAGTGGGCAGGTCATAGACGGGGCCATCGATATTGTGGGCATGGAGATCCGTGCTGATGGCGTCGGGCAACAGGCCCTGATCCATGGCCCGCTCGGCCACGTCGAAAGAGAAGCTGCCGCCGCCATGCCCCACATCCATGCGCACGCCCCGCGTCAGCGCTTCACGCATGGCGGGACGCAGATGGCCGTTCGCGTCGAGCACGCATCCGCCGGCGCTGGCATTGTAGATATGGGTGAGGATGTCGCCTTCGCGGAGGAAGGGCAGAACCTCCTCGATCACCGGGGGCGCGGTGCCGATATGGATCATCAGCGGCACGCCGAGCCTGTCGGCAGCCTCGCGCGCGAGCGGCAGCACCACAGGCCCGTTCTGCCCGCAGGCATTGTTGCTGGCGCGCAGTTTCACGCCGACGATCTCGCCGGGAAATTCCGCGTTCACCCGTTCAAGCTCACCGAGATCGGCAAAGCGCCAGTCGAATAATTCGCCGACATCGACGCTGAGATTGCCGGCGGGCGTGAGCCCGATATAGGAGAGATTGACGAAGGGCAGGATGCGCGTCCGGGAGGGCCGGATGACGTGATGGAGAAAACCCTCGAAGGTGGCGGCTCCCGCGCTGCCGCAATCCACCCAGCTGGTGACGCCGGTGGCCGGGCCGATCTTGTCGGCATTCACCCCCAATAGCGTTCCGCCCCAATAGGCGTGGGTATGCATGTCGATGAGGCCGGGTGTCACGATGGCGCCCGTCGCATCGAACACCTGCCCGCCATCGGCGGGAAGATCGGGGGCGATGGCGGCTATGCGTCCATCGGCGATCCGCAGATCTGCAATATCGTTGCGCCCGGAGGCCGGATCGATGACCCGGCCGCCTTTCAGCGTCAGCGTTTCGGCCATGTCGCCGGCCTCAGGCGTCGAAGGTCTTGGCGCCCGTGGCGACGCCATGGGTGTTCATCGATCCATCGAACAGCGGCACATTGGTGGCTTCATAGGGGAAGCGGGCGCAGGCCTCTTCGATCAGTTCGACGCCCAGCCCCGGAGCGGTCGGGGCCAGTATCGCGCCCTTGTCGAATTGCAGCGTCTCTCGCACCAGTTCCTTGCGCCATGGCACGTCCACCGAGACCGTTTCGAACACCGAGAAATTGGGAATGGCCACCGAGGTATGGAGGGTCATGGCATTCATCACCGGGCCGACCGGATTATGCGGGGCGACCGGAATGAGATGGGTGTGGGCCATATGGGCCACACGCTTGGTTTCGCCGAGGCCGCCGGCATGGGACACGTCGGGCTGCAGGATATCGACGGCCTTCTTGCTCAGGGCTTCGAGGAAACGGCTCGGCTCGTACCAGCGCTCGCCGGCGGCGATCGGCACAGGACTGTTGGCGCGCACTTCGGCCAGGGCGTCGATATTCTCGGGCGGGGTGGGCTCTTCGATCCAGGTCAGGTCATAGGGTTCGAGCGCCCTGCACATGGCGATGGCGGTCGGCACGTTGAGCCGGCCATGGACATCGAGCATGAGATTGATATCCGGCCCCACGGCGTCGCGCACCGCCTCGACGATTTCGATGGTCTGGCGGCGCTGGCGGCGATCCATTTCGAGATCCACCGCATCGAACGGGTCCCATTTGAGGGCGCGATAGCCCATCGCCACCGCCTTGCGGGCGTTCTCGGCATATTGCTCCGGCGTCTCGGCGCCGAAGAACCAGTGATTGGCATAGCATTCGACGCGGTCGCGATATTTGCCGCCCAGCAATTCGAAAACCGGCACGCCCAATGCCTTGCCCTTGATATCGAGCAGAGCCGCCTCGATGCCGCCGAGGGCGGTGCGGAACACGGCGCCGGTGCGCCAATAGCTGTCGCGGTGCAATTGCTCGATAATGGCGTCGACGGCGAAGGGATCGCGGCCGATGAGAACCCGCTCCAGCTCTTCGAGCGCCGACACCACGGTCTTGGTCTTCCATTCCAGCGTCGCTTCGCCGACGCCTTCTATGCCCTCATCGGTATAGAGCTTGACGAAGACGAAATTGGTCCTCTGCACATTGGCGATGAAGACCTTCTGGCCGACGATTTTCATGAATTTGCTCCAGCGCCCGCGTTGAACGCCTGTTCCAGAATAGCGCGATAATCGGCCGCGGTGGCGGCCCTGGGATTGGTGGCATGGCTGTGATCGGCCAGCGCGCGCTCGATCACCCAGTCGAAATGGTCGCGCCTCACGCCCATGGCGACAAGGCCGGCGGGCAGGCCGAACTGCTCGTTGAGGGCGGTGAGGGCATCGGCGATATCCGCGCCGGCGGGCAGGCCCATGGCGGCGGCGAGGCGGTCGAGCTTGTCGCCGACTGCCTGGGCATTGAACCGCAGCACCAGCGGCATGAGGATGGCATTGAGCGTGCCGTGATGGAGGCTGACATCCTTGAGCCCGCCCAGCGCATGGCTCAGCGAATGCACCGCCCCCAGACCTTTCTGGAACGACAGCCCGCCCTGTAGCGCGCCCATGAGCACTTCGCTGCGGGCGTCGAGATCGCTGCCATCGGCAAAGGCGCGCGGCAGGTGACGCCAGAGGCGTCCTGCCCCATCCAGCGCGATGGCTTCCGCCGGCGGGTTGATGCGCGGCGACAGGAAGGTTTCGATACAATGCGAAAGCGCATCGAGACCCGTCGCCGCCGTCAGGTAAGGCGGCAGGCCCAGCGTCAGCCGAGGATCGCAAATGGCGCGGCGCGGGATGAGATGCGGGCTGATGAAACCGAGCTTCCTTCCATCCGCGAGCGTCAGCAGCGCCGCGCGGCCCACCTCGGCGCCGGTGCCGGCCGTGGTGGGAATGGCGATGACCGGCGCGACCTGCGCGCCGATCCGATCGATCCCGCCATAGATGGCGGCGTATTGCTCAAGCGGTCTGGCATGGCTGGCGAGCAGCGCTACGCCCTTGGCCAGATCGATCGGCGAACCACCGCCCAAAGCGACGATGCCATCGCAATTGTGCAGGCGATAGACCTCGAGCGCGGCAAGCACGGCGCCTTCGGTGGGATTGGGCGGCGTATCGAGAAAATGCGCCACCTCCGCAGGCAGCAGCGCGCTCACTTCGGCGAGGATGCCCGAACGGGCTATGCCCTGATCGGAAATCAGCAAAGGCCGCCTTATGCCCAGTTCATCGAGCGCGCCGGGCAGACCGGCGATTTCGCCGGCGCCGAAGTCTATGGTCGTGAGATAGGCAATGCGCGCCATCCCTACTGCCCCCGGAGCCGGGCGATGGCATCGGCCTGGAGGCCCGTCGGCGACATCTGCATCAATTCGATCCGGTGCCCGTCCGGATCCTCGATCCAGCACTGCCAATTGCCGTCCGCACCCAATGCCTTGGGACGGATCAACGGGATATTGGCCGCTTCGAGTTCGCGAATGGTCTGATCGATATCGGGCACGGCGAGGCACATGTGATTATAGCCGACGACTTCGCGTTCGGCGGCGCGATCGCCCTCCCCATCAGGGAAGATTTCCAGATATTGCTCGTCGGTAATGCGGAGGTAAACCAGCCAGAGCCGCCCTTCTCGGTCCAACCGCAGCATCTCGGAAAAGCCGAGCTTGCCGGAATAGAAATCCAGCGTCCTGGCGACATCCTTCACGCGGATGGCGACATGGGTGATCGAGGAAACGGTCAGCACCTGTTCAGTTCCTTTCTGGCCGAAATATGCAAGGGACAGCCATGGCGATGCGCAGCGACGTTTCCGCAAGAGCTGACATGATCCCGACCCCTCCCCTGGCGCATGCGCCATCTGGATGACCTTTTTGATCTATCCAAATATGAACTTTGACAGTTCATATCTGTATGGTAGTGACAGGCCGAGGATTGTCAACGGGGAGGGGTTCATGTCCGAAGTCGAGGAAATATCGGCCAAGCACACGATCCCGGTGATCGACCGGATGATGGATGTGCTGGGCGCGCTCGAACAGCAACCCAGCGGCCTTTCCATCCGCGAGCTGACCGATGCCCTCGGACATCCCCGCACCACAATCTACCGCATTCTCAACACGCTGCAGCAGCATGACATGGTCCGGCGCGACGATAGCGGCACCTATCATCTCGGCAACCGCCTGCTGGGCATGGCCGCGCAGGTCTCCTCCCGCGCCGCCGATTTCGACCTTGCCGCCCTCGCCCAGCCTTTTCTCGAACGGCTTGCCGTCGAACTGGGCGAGGGCATCAAGCTCAGCGTCATCGACCAAGACGGCATTCTGGTGCTCGCCGCCGCGCAGGGGCGGCGCGAATATGCGCTGACCGTGGCGCCGGGCCAGCGCATGCCCATCCATGCCGGGGCCGCCAGCAAGCTGCTTCTCGCCTATCTGCCGGCGCCCGAACTCGACTATTGGCTCGCCAAGCCGCTGACGGCCTATACGAGCAAGACCGTCACCGATCCCAAACGGCTGCGCAGCGAATTGACGCGGATCAAGCGGCTTGGCTGGGCACAGGACAAGGGGGAGAACGCCCCCAGCATCCAGGCTTTCGCCGCCCCCGTGGCGACCAAGGCTGGCAAGGTGGTGGCGGCGCTCAGCGTGCCGTTTCTTGCCGGCACGCCCACCCACCGCATGGAAGAAATCCGCATAGCCGCCATCGAGACCGCCCGGGCGATCGGCGCGGCCATTTCTCAATAAATTCGAGCCAGCAGAACCAGATGAAGATCGTCGACCTCAAATGCGCCATCATCGGCAAGAGCCCGATCGTGCGGATCGTCACCGATGAGGGCCTTTCGGGCTATGCCCAGGCGGAAACGTGGAAGCCCTATCTCAAGCCGCATATCCTGGCGTTTCGCGAGGCCCTGATCGGCGAGGACCCGACACTGGTCGAGCGCGTGATGCTGAAGATAAGACAGCGCGGCGGCTTCAAGCCATGGGGCACGGCGGTCAGCGTCATCGAAATGGCGCTGTGGGACCTCGCCGGCAAGGCTGCGGGCCTGCCAGTCCACAAGCTGCTGGGGGGCAAGATCCGCGACAGGGTGCGGGTCTATAACGGCGCCGTGCGCACACCGATGAATGGCTATCGGCCGGAAGATTATGCCGACGACATGAAGCGGATGATGGCACGCCCCGAGGGCTTCACCATCGTCAAGCAGCCGATCGGCTTTCATTCGGCGATGAAGCGGGACGTGCCCGATTTCTACTATGGCGAGCCGCAGGCCAGCCCCTTTCACGGCGCGCTCGACCGTGGCCCGATCACCGAAAAGGGCCTTCGTCATTTCGTCGACTGCGTCGCCGCCATGAAGGAAGTCGCCGGGGACAAGATCGGCCTCGCGCTCGATTGCGGACCCGGCTGGATGCTCGCCGATGCCATAAGGCTGGCCCGCATGCTCGAACCTTATAACCTGCTCTGGATCGAGGACCTGCTTTCGGGCGACTATACGCCCTGGGTCAATGCCGGCGTTTATCGCGAGCTGACCCGCTCCTCAACCACGCCGATCCATACGGGCGAGCAAATCTATCTGCGGCAGAATTTCAAGGATCTGATCGAGCAGCAGGCCGTGCATGTCGTCGGCCCCGATCCCGCCGATGTGGGGGGCATAGCCGAGCTTAAATGGATCGCCGAATATGCGGATCTGCATGGCATCGTCATGGCCCCGCACGGCACGGCCAACGGCCTTCTGGGTCTGGGCGCGCTGGTGCAGGTCTCGGCCACGCTGCCCAATAATTTCATCGCCTTCGAATATACGATCGGCGACCCGGACTGGTGGTACGACATCGTCGACGGCCTGCCCGATCCCATCGTGCGGGACGGCATGATCGACGTGTCGGACCGGCCGGGCATGGGCGTCGATATCGTGCCCGAGCGCGCCCGGCAGTACCTGGCCGAGGAAGACGCCGCGTTTTTCGACTGATAAGGGAGTAAGTCATTGCATAAGATAGGTATTCTGGGCGCAGCCGGGATTGCGCCGCGTTCGATCATCCAGCCCGCCCGCCGCCGCGACGATGTCGAAATCCATGCCGTCGCCTCACGCCGGCCGGGCGCCGCCGATGCCTATGCCGCAAGCCATGCCATCCCGAAGGCCTATACGTCCTATGACGAGATGCTGGCCGATCCCGAGATCGACATCGTCTACAATGCGCTGCCGCCGGCGGGCCATGCCGAATGGACCCTCAAGGCGCTCGAGGCGGGCAAGAATGTCCTGTGCGAAAAGCCGCTGGCGATGAACGCCGAGGAAGCCACAACCATGGTCGACGCCGCCAGGGCGCATGGCCGGGTTCTCGTCGAGGCCTTCCACGACCGCTATCATCCCGTATTTCTGCACCTGCTCGGACTGAAGGCCGGCGGCGCCTTCGGCCGCATCAAGGCGCTGCGCGCCGAGTTTCACGTCGATATTCCCTTCAACCCTGCCAATATCCGCCACGACCCCACCCAGGGCGGTGGCGCGATGATGGATCTGGGCTGCTACCCGGTTCACTGGCTGCGCGCCTTCATGGACCAGGAGCCCAAGGTTATCTCAGCAATCGCCGTGCCCAATCCCCTGGGCGTGGACCAGCGCATGGAGGTCGAATTGATGTTTCCCGGCGACATCCCGGCCATCATGATCGCCGACATCAGCGACCCGCCCTTTCGTGGCCTGCTGCGCATTGAGGGTGAGAACGGCGTGGTCGAACTCGACAATCCATGCCTGCCGCACAAGGGTCATTCGCTGCGCGAATGGTTCGGCACCAGCTACAAGGAACACACGCTGGCCGCCGGAACCAGCTATGACTATCAGTTGGAGGCTTTCCTCTCGGCGCTTGGGACGGGCGAAGCCCTGCCGACGGGCGGCGCCGATTCCATCGGCAATATGCGTATCGTCGATGAGATTTACGCCAAGGCCGTTGCGGGCGGCACCTTGCCGCCACACGCCTGACTTGCCGTACCATCTGCCCGCGCAGGATGCGCAGGCAGCTTCATTGGAGCATGTTGGGCAGGCGCAAGGCAATCCCGATAGGTTTTTTGCGGATTCGCAATAGTTTCCCTCCTGCGGCATTGTTGCTAGCAATCGCCTTTGGAGGGCAGGATGATCTATTACGCGCATTCGACGAAACGGCCTGACAAGCAGGACTGGCAGGGGCTCGCCGAGCATTTGCAGGACGTGGCCGAAATGGCGGAAGCATTCGGGCATCCTCTTGGCATTGGACGTGCTGCAAGGCTTGCTGGGCTGCTGCATGATCTAGGAAAGTATAATCCGGCTTTCCTAGCGCGTCTGAGTGGCGACAAGGAGCCTGTCGATCACTCGACGGCCGGCGCTGCCGTCATCTGTGACCGCGCCAAAGGGCCCGACCGGATCATCGCGGAGCTCATAGCTGCCGCCATCGCCGGACATCACGCGGGCTTGCCGGATATGAATGGCGAGGCGCAGTCGACGCTCGCCGAACGGTTGAAGGGATTTTCCGCAAGCTCGATCGATCCTGCATGGGAAGACGAGATCGTGGTGGATGCGACCGCTCTGGTGCCGGACTTCCAATGGGAAAAGACCGATCGGGAGCGAAGCGCCTTTCAACTCGCCGTGCTGGGCCGGATGATCTTCTCGTGTCTGGTAGATGCGGATTTCAAGGATACTGAGCGTTTCTACGACATGGTGGAGGGTCGCTCGGCCGACCGCGAATGGCCCGAGCTGGCCAAAATCCTGCCTGACCTGATCGGACGCTTCGATCGCTTCATGACAAGGTTCGGCCCCCCTGTCGGCACGCTCAACACATTACGAGCGGATATCCTTACCCATGTGCGCGGCCGCGCTGGAGATGCGCCTGGCCTTTATACGCTCACAGTCCCCACAGGGGGCGGCAAGACATTGGCATCGCTCGGTTTTGCGCTCGACCATGCACGCACCCACGGCCACCGCAGGATTATATATGCAATTCCATTTACATCTATTATCGACCAAACAGCGGCGGTTTTCCGCGAGGTGCTGGGCGACGATGGCGATATCGTGCTGGAGCATCATTCTGCCATTGAAGACGAAAACTCCAAGGCGGAGGGATATGCGGGGCGCGATAAGCTCAAGCTGGCGATGGAGGACTGGGCCGCGCCAATTGTGGTGACGACCAATGTCCAGCTATTCGAGAGCCTGTTCGCGGCGCGCGGCTCTCGAGCCCGCAAGCTGCATAATATCGCCGGCAGCATCATCATTCTCGATGAGGCACAGACCCTGCCACGTCCGCTATTGGTGCCGGCTGTATGGATGCTCGAGGCTTTGGCGCGCGATTATGGATGCACGATCGTGCTCTGTACCGCCACCCAGCCAGCGCTGGACCGACGCAACTTTCCGGAGGGCCACCCCGCCGGTCTGCCGCTCGAAGGCAAGGAACTGGCACCCGATCCTGAAAATCTGGCCCGGCAATTGAAGCGCGTCACGCTGCGCCATGCTGGCCCGATGCCGGACGAAGCACTTCTCGACGAGTTGACGGAAGTCTCGCAGGGGCTCGTTATCGTCAATAGCCGCAAGCACGCCCTGCAACTCTATCGCGCAGGGGAAGAAGCCGGGCTCGACGGGCTCATGCATCTGACTACAAGGCAATATGCAGCGGACCGGCGCATCTTGCTGGCCGAGGTGCGGCGACGGCTAAAGGATGGCGCCCCCTGCCGGCTCATCGCGACCAGCCTCGTTGAAGCGGGGGTCGATCTCGACTTTCCGCGCGCCTGGCGCGCCGAAGCGGGGCTGGATCAGATTGCTCAGGCAGCTGGCCGCGTCAATCGCGAGGGCAAGCGGCCGGTTGCACAGAGCATCGTCACTATCTTCAACGCGCCCGATAATCCTCCGCCCTCGGAGATCAGGGGGCTAGCCGGGGATATGGGGCGCATGATGCACAAGCATCCCGATCTGTTCGCTCCCGCCGCCATGGATGATTTCTTCAGCGAAGTTTACTGGCGCGTCGGCCCGGAGGGTCTCGATCGCGGTCGCATTGACCACGAGCCGATCCGCCATAAGTTTAGACTCAGTGCCGGTCACACGGATTTCTCCTATCGTTCCGCCGCCGAGAATTTTCGCATGATCGAAAGCGGCATGCTGCCGGTCATCGTGCCGGGTGATGTGGAAGCCATGGAGGCGGTTCGGCAACTTTCCGTCGAGAAGGTGCCGACGGGTAAGCTCGCCCGCGAGCTTCAGCCCTACATCGTCCAGGTCCCTCCCAAGGCCCGGGACCTGCTGATCGGGGCTGGGCATGTGACGTTTGCCGGGCGGGAATTTCGGGGCGACCAGTTCGCGGTGCTCAGCATGAGCAGCAAGCTTTATGACCGGACGGTCGGGTTGCTGTGGGGGAACGCCGATTATCTGACATCGGAACAGTTGATGATCTAAATTACTATCAATCCTTGTAATTCCCTTGCCTTTTGCCCCCAGATGTTTTCCTATTTGCTGGCATTTGGGGGGATCGGCAATGTCTTATGGAATCAAGCTGCGCGTCTCCGGTGCGCATGCCTGTTTTACTCGACCTGAGATGAAGGTTGAGAGGGTCAGCTATGATGTGATGACGCCCTCGGCTGGAAACATCAGAACCAGCCCCGCGACTTGGCATGGTCTCGAGTCGCCTCTCGCGCAGAGGCGTGGATAGAAACTTCCATGTACTTGATGGCGGCCTGACTGGTCTGCGGTCGCCTCTCGCGCAGAGGCGTGGATAGAAACGCCCCGCAGCTCGAAGCCGGCATCGATCGCGTCGTCGCCTCTCGCGCAGAGGCGTGGATAGAAACGACCAGGCAAAGCACCTCATGGTGCCGATGGTCGTCGCCTCTCGCGCAGAGGCGTGGATAGAAACGTCCATCTTCTCGATATGGATGGCCTTGGTCTCGAGTCGCCTCTCGCGCAGAGGCGTGGATAGAAACAAGAACACGGTGCGTGTGGCCGCTGCGGCAACCGGTCGCCTCTCGCGCAGAGGCGTGGATAGAAACTCAGGTCCCGCGACCTAACTCCAGAACGACTGAACGTCGCCTCTCGCGCAGAGGCGTGGATAGAAACGATCCGGAATGATGGGAAAGTCCCGATACGGAGTCGCCTCTCGCGCAGAGGCGTGGATAGAAACGACCATTGGAAGCAGGCCATCAGCGCCTATAGCCGGTCGCCTCTCGCGCAGAGGCGTGGATAGAAACCCGAAGTCCGGGACCAGCGAGCGGTCCAGCTCGTGTCGCCTCTCGCGCAGAGGCGTGGATAGAAACCACGAACGCAGGTCGGGCTTGGGCTTGGCTCGCGTCGCCTCTCGCGCAAAGGCATGGATAGAAACGACCATGACGGCGATGGCAAGCCGGGCGGCAGCAGTCACCTCTCGCACAGAGGCGTGGATAGAAACGACCGACACGAGCGAATGGCCGCAGGCCATGCGGCCGTACGACGTAACTCATCATCACTTCCCTGCCCCGCCCAACAACCCGCGGACGAAGGATTGCTGGAAGATCAGATAGGCGGCCATGACGGGGATGATGGAGACGACCGTCGAGGCCATGAGCGGACCGTATTCGACCTGGAGGCTGCTGGCGAAGCCGGAGATGGCGACGGTGGCGGGGCGGGCGTTGTCGCTGGTGGTCAGGGTGATGGCGAACAGAAGGTCGTTCCAGATGGCGCGGCTCTGGATGATGGCGAGGGCGGCAAGCCCCGAGGTCGAGGCCGGGAGCAGCAGCTTCCAGAAATAGGTGGCGGGGCCGCAGCCGTCGATCAGGGCGGCTTCATACATGGAGCGCGGCACCGAGGCGAAGAAATTGCGCATGAAGAAGGTGCAGAACGGCACCGCATAGGCGGTGTGGACCAGCCACATGCCCGGAACGGTGTCGTAGAGCCCCATGCGCTGGACGAGGAAGAACAGCGGGATCTGCACGATCTGGAACGGCACCAGCATGCCGGTCAGCAGCACGAAATAGACCAATTTGCCGCCCGGCCCGCGCATATAGGCGAGCGGATAGCCGGCGATGGAGCCGATCAGCAGCGAGAGCACCACGGCGGGCGCGGTGATCAGCAGCGAATTGAGGAAGGTCCGGCCGGCGCGCTCGAAGGCGATGGCGTAGTTTTCCCAATAGAATGTGCTGGGGATCGTCAGGACGCGGGTGATTTCGGAGGGCGTCTTGAACGAGGTCAGGAAGGCGACCACCAGCGGCGCGACGAAGATGATCGCCATGCCGATCAGAACGGTGCGCGTCAGGATGGTCTGGCGCTGTGCGAGAGAAGAGCTTGCCACTTATTCTGCCTCGCTGTCCTGAACGCGCCGCGACATATAGACGATGTAGGGCATGATGATGATGCCGGCGATGATGAAGAGATAGACGGCGACCGCTGCGGCCCGGCCCATGTCGAAGCGCCCGAAGGCAAGATCGTACATCTGCGTTGCCAGCACTTCGGAGGAATAGGCCGGCCCGCCCTTGGTCATGGCCCAGACGACATCGAACAGGCGCATGGCGTCGATGGCCGACATGCCGAGCACGATGATGGTGGAGGGCCAGAGCAGGGGAAAGCTGACTTTCCAGAAAACCTGCCAGGGCGTTGCGCCTTCTATGCGCGCCGCCTCGATGCATTCCGTAGGAATATTGCGCAGGCCGGCGAAGAAGACGAGGAAAGCAAAGCCTGTCGTCCACCAGGCGACGGCGCCCATCAGCGAGAGATTGACGACGGCCGGATCGCCCAGCCAGTTCTGCGACAGCCCGCCAAGCCCCAGCAGATTGAGCACCGTGGTGACGAGGCCGTTATCGGGCTCGTACATCCAGCGCCAGATGGCGGCGACGGCCACGGCGGGGATGGTGAAGGGCAAGAAGAAAATGATGCGGAACGCCTTTTCGCCGCGAATGCCGCGATCGAGAATGGCGGCCAGCAGCAATCCGAGCCCCGTGGGCACGATCAGCATGAAGCCGACCCAGAGGATGTTGTTCAGCACGGCGTGAAGAAAGCGCGGCTGTCCGGCCAGAACCGTGTAATTGGTCAGGCCGATGAAGCGCATCCGCGGCGAAAAGCCGTCCCAGTCATGCAGGGACAGGTGGATGCTAGAAATCACCGGGTAGACGTAAAAGACCAGGAACAACAGGGTCGGCAGCGCCAGAAAGGCGATATGCGTCCAGTCGGTTCGGCTCATGCGGCTCTTGAAGGCCATCACTATGCTCTCGCTTAATGCGAGAGGCGGCGCAGATGCGCCGCCTCCGCGACCTATCTTACCACTGAATGAAGGCGTTTTCGGCCAGGGCTTCCTGGCGCAGCCCCTCGAGGGTGGCAATCAGCTCGGCCTTGACACTATCGGACGGATCGATGGCGAAGCGCTCGATCTGGACGCCGAATTCCGTACCCAGATCCGTGGGCAGCAGGAAGAAGAGGTTCGGCAGCACGGCATTAGCAGCCGAGGCGTCGGCGAACTGGCGCGAGAACGTGGCGCCGGCATAGCCATAGACCGAAGGATCGACATTGATGTTGGGCGCGAGCGAACCCTTGGGCACGGCAAAGGCGGCCTGGCCTTCCGGCGTGGTCACCGCCTCGATGAACATGTTTGCCGCATCGACTCCCGGGCCTTCGGGCACAGCGAGAACGTCCATCTGGAAGATGGCCTTGCCGACCGTTCCGGGCGCCTGGAACATGTCGAAGCCTTCGCCTGCGGCGAAACCGGCCTGTTCCATATAGGCGGCGACCCAGATGCCCATCATGAACATGCCGGTATCGCCATTGACGACGTCGTCGGCGGTCTGCGTCCAGGTCTTGCCGCTCCAGTTCTGGGCGTAGCAGGAGACCATGCGATCACGGTAGAGATCGAGGGCTTCGCTGAACTCGGGGCTATCGAAACCGAGTTCACCGCGAGCCATCTGGTAATAGCCCTCCTCGCCGATCACCGAGACCAGGGCGGCGTAGAAATTATAGAGGCTCCAGAAGGTGCCGCCGGCATTGCCGAGCGGCTGGTAGCCGGCCTCGCGCAGGGCGTCGCAGGCAGCGGTGAAGCTGTCCCAATCGGTCGGAATCTCGACGCCGGCCTTCTCGAATGCTTCCTTGTTGTAGAAGACGTTGTTGATCAGCGAGAGATCGAAGGGCACGCCATAGGGCACGCCATCGACCTTGACGACACGCTGCACGCCTTCGGGGAAGATCGCATCGCCATCGATTGCGGCCCAGACATCGCTCAAGGGATGCAACTGGCCGCCATCGGCGAAGGTCTTCAGCTCGAAAGCCATGGAGCTCTGGTAGAGCGCGGGTGGGCGGCCGCCGAGAAAGGCGGTCTGCAGCTGGCGGCGCAGCTCGACGACATTACCCGGAATCACCACGCTGGTGAATTTGGTGTCTTCGGAAGCGGCATTGCCGATTTCGATCATCGCATCCATGCCGGCGCGCTCGGAGCCCGCAGCATAATAGTGCCAGACTTCGTAGTTTTCCTGTGCATAGGCAGCAGCCGTGCTGCCCAGCAGGGCCAAGCCGAAAGCGGCCGACCGATACATCTTTTCCATGTTTCCTACCTTTGTGGCCATGCGGCCCTCCCTGCCCGCAAGAATAATCTTCTTGCCAGAAAAAATCTGAAACAGCATCGCCAGAAAGTCAACCTCTTAGGCATCTCCTGCGTGCTGCAATTTTTTTAAGCAAAGATAAACCCCGGAATTTCCTAAGATTATGGGCAAAAATTGTGTGCCACGCGCCCCAGCCAGCAATTGGGCCGCTTGACCGCTCTATCTGCGTCTGATTATTTTTCTGCACAACAGAAAAAAGGAGCAGGGAGTGGACAGGTCATATCTCAGACGTTTTCACGCCAGCGCCATTTTTCATCGCATTCGCGTCGAACCGGGCATTTCGCAGCGGGAAATCATCGATAGAACCGGCTTCGACAAATCCACGGTTTCCTCGATCGTCAGCGGATTTACCGAGCGTGGACTGGTGGAACGCCGCGCCAAGACGGGCGAAAGCCGGCGCGGGCGTCCGTCTGAAGGCCTGGTGATCTCCCCCGATTCCGGCATTCTCGTCGGCGTCGAAGTCGAGGCCAGCGAACTCATCTTCGTGGCCTGTGGCCTCGATGGCTCCGTCCTCGCCGAGAATGCGCTGGATTTCGACGGGCGCCTCGACGGCGTCGAGACCGTCATCGCCGATGGGGTAGAGACGATCGTGGAGGCCTCCGGGTCTGCCGCGCGCATCCTCGGCATCGGTGTTTCACTGCCCGGTCTCGTCAACAATGAGGGCGCTCTGGTGCATGTGCCGGTGCTCGGCTGGCGCGATGTCGATATTCTGAGCCGGCTTCGGGCTGCCTGCACCGCACCCGTCTATGTGGGCAATGACGGCAAGGCCGCCGCCATGGCCGAACATATGTTCGGCTCATGCATCGACATGGACAATTTCATCTATCTCTTTTCCGGCTCCGGCGTCGGCGGCGCGCTGTTCCTCGATGGCTTCGTCTACAAGGGCGCGGGCGGACTTGCCGGCGAGCTCGGCCATATCAAGATCGTCCCGCAGGGACGATTTTGCACCTGCGGCGCCTCGGGTTGCCTTTCCGCCTATATATCGACCCCGGCCCTGATCGAGGAAATCTCGCGCCTCAGCGCCGAGCGCCCACAATCCTTCGACGATATAGTCGACCTCGCCAAAGCCGGCGATGCGGTGGTGCTCAACGTGCTCGAACATGCCGGCGACGTGCTCGGTTCGGCCGTTTCGAGCCTCATCAACATCTTCAATCCCCCCGTGGTGGTGCTTGGCGGCGATATCGCCGTCGCCGCGCCCTATCTCAGCAATCCGCTCGATCAGGCCCTGCAACGGCTGGCGCATCCCGCCATGTTCTCACGCAGCACGGTCAAGTTCGCCGACCCCGATCTGGGCACGCAGCGCCTCGGCGGCGTTGCCCTCGCTCTCGATGGCGTCACCGACATCGGGAACTCGAACGTCCTTCCTTAAGAACCAAGAAGACTGAAAGAACACCGTCTTATGCGCCTCGCAATCGTTGGCCTTTCCATTGAGATCATGTTGTCCTCGCCGGCCGTCACCGGGCTGAACGCGCTTCAGCAATATGGCCCCGAACAAATGCTCGAGGGTGATTTGTGGATGGTGCGCGGCATGCTGGCACGCATGGCCGAAGAGGCCGATATCGACGCCGTGCCGCTCTATTGGGCCACCGCCTTGCCCGGCGGCATCATGACCGCCGAAGCCTATGACATGGTCAAGCAGAAGACCCTGGCCCTGTTGGCGGAAACCGAAGATCTCGATGGCGTGCTGGTGGTCAATCACGGCGCGCTCGAAGTCGAAGATCTCGACGCCGATGCGGATGCCGATTTCGTCAGCGCCATCCGCAATCTCGTCGGCCCCGACATGCCGATCGGGGTGTCGCTCGACCTGCATGGCGACATGACCCCGGCCCTGCTCGAAGCCGGCACGGTGTTTTCAGTGCTGCGCACCGCCCCCCACCGCGACGACAAGCAGACCGGCTACCGCGCTGCCGACCAGTTGATCCGGGTCATCCGCAAGGGTCTCAAGCCCAAGAAGGTCGCCGTCAGCCTGCCGATCCTGATTCCGGGCGAAACCGCCGTGACCGGCCTGCCTCCCGCCAAGGAGCTCTATGGCAGCCTGCCCGGCTATGACGAGGTGCCCGGCATGATGGAAGCCAATATCCTTCTGGGCTTTGCCTGGAACGACAGGCCCTGGACCAAGTGCACCGCCTTTGCCGTCAGCGAGGACAGCGTCGAACTGGCGCGGGAACAGGCGATCAAACTCGCCCGCACCATCTGGGACGCCCATGAACAGTTCATCCTGCACATGGAGACCGCCGAGGTCGAGGAAGGACTGCACCGTGCGCTCACCAGCCCACAGCGGCCCGTCTACGTCTCCGATGCGGGCGACAACACCACTGCGGGCGCCGCGGGCGAGCTCACCCTCGTTCTGCAAACGGCGCTGGATCTCGGCGCCAATGAAGACATCGTCGTCGCCGGCATCACCGCGCCCGATACCGTCGCCCGGCTCAATGAAGCGGGGGTCGGGGCCGATGTCGAGATCGCTCTGGGCGCCGAGCACATGTCCCGTCCGGCCGCGGATCGCCGGATCGTGGCGCGGGTGGAGGCCTGTGGCGAATTTCTCGATCTCGGCGGCTTTCAGCCCTATCGGTCGCGGGAAGCGGCCTGGGCCAAGGTGCGCATCGGCAATGTGATCGCCACCTTCCACGCCCAGCCCATCGGCATCACCACGCCCGAGCATTTCCGTTCCATGGATATCGATCCACTGGCGCACAAGCTTTATGTGGTCAAGCTCGGCTATCTGCATCCGCGCATCGAAGACATCGCGGCCCGCCACATCCTGCTGCTCAGCGACGGCGTATCGCAGCTCGATCTCAGCCGCCTGACCTGGAACCGCATCGCACGCCCGACCTGGCCGCTCGACAAGGATGTCGAATGGAGCCCGGAAGGCAACATCTATGGCGACGTTTCGTAACGCCGGCACACACATCAGGAGACAACCATGGCAGTGGTCACACTCGACAAGGTCGTCAAGGCCTATGACAAATTCCAGACGGTGCACGGCATCGATCTCGAGATCGCCGATGGCGAATTCATCGTGCTGGTCGGCCCCTCGGGATGCGGCAAATCGACGACGCTGCGCATGGTGGCCGGGCTTGAAACCATTACCGATGGCGAAGTCCGCATCGACGGCAAGCGGGTCAACGAACTTCAACCCGGCGAACGCGATATCGCCATGGTGTTCCAGAACTACGCGCTCTACCCGCATCTGAGCGTGGCCGAGAATATCGTTTTCGGCCTCAAGCTGCGCAAGCTGCCAAAGGCCGAGATCGCCGAACGCCTGAAGCGCACGGCCGAAATTCTGGGGCTCGACCAATTGCTCGACCGCAAGCCGCGCCAGCTTTCCGGCGGCCAGCGCCAGCGCGTCGCCATGGGCCGCGCGCTGATCCGCAATCCATCCGTGTTCCTGTTCGACGAGCCGCTTTCCAATCTCGATGCCAAGCTGCGCGTGCAGATGCGCACCGAGATCAAGGCGCTGCATGCGCGTGTGCCGACCACCACGATCTATGTCACCCACGATCAGGTCGAGGCCATGACCTTGGCCGACCGCGTGGTGGTGATGAACAAGGGCCGGATCGAGCAGATCGCTCCGCCCGAAGAGCTTTACCTGCGCCCGGCCACCCGTTTCGTGGCCGGCTTCATCGGCTCGCCGGGCATGAACTTCTTCAACGTGTCGATCGAGGGGAGCGGCGACGCCCTTTCCGTTCGCCTGCCGGATGGACAGGCGCTTGCCGTGCCGCCGTCCCGTTCGGCGCTGTTCGGCCAGTTGGCGGGCAAGCCAGCGATATTGGGCATCCGTCCCGAGCATTTTTCCATGGAGGGGAGCGGCGCGCCGCTCACCATCACCGCCGGACTGGTCGAGCCGCTCGGCATGGAAACCCTGGTGCATTTCAGCCTGGCATCCGAGCCGGCAGTGGCGCGCCTTCTGCCGCAATCGTCCTTGCGCAGCGGCGCCGAGCTTCTGCTGTCGGTCGATATGAACCGCGTGCACCTGCTCGATCCGGAAACCGACAAGGTTCTCGGCTGAACCATGCTCGCCGCCAATCCCTTGTTCCTGCGGCTGCTGGAGCGGATCGCGCCCGATCCCGTGCTCGGCAGCGCTGCGATGGGCGTTCCCCTTTATGTGGAGACGCGCCTCAAGGCAGAGCCTGTCGCAGCGGCCGATATCGAGGCGGGTTTTGCGCGGCTTTGCGCGGCGGGCGACATGCTGGCCGACGATGATGCGGCGCTCGACGCGCATATTGCTGCGATCCAGCATCAGCCCTGGTTCAGCACGCTGGCGCATTGGGCCGCCGAGGCGATCTATGCCAATCCCGGCAATGGCGGCAATCCCGATGCCCTGTCCTGGCGCGAGATCGGCTATGAGCACGGGCTGCCGGAAGGGCCTGACGGTCCGGCGCTCGCGCCGGTCGAAACACCGCCGCGCCCCGACTTCACCCGAAACTACGACGCCATTGTCGTCGGCGCTGGCGCCGGCGGCGGCATCGTCGCCAGCGAACTGGCACTCGGCGGCAAGACCGTGCTGCTGATCGAACGCGGCCGCTGGCTCGATTACGCCAATGGCGGCCATCGCGATCATCTGCGTAATCACCGCTATCCGCTCTATGGTCACAATACCGGGCCCGATGCGGATGACGGACCGCGCATCCATGTCACGCCCGATGGGGTGGAGCATGAGGTTGCGCCCCATACGGTAGCCTATAGCAGCAATGCCAGTTGCATGGGCAGCGGCACGCTGGTCTATGGCGGCCAGGCTTGGCGGTTTCATCCCGACGATTTTCGCATGGCCAGCCGCTATGGGGTGCCTGAAGGATCGTCGCTCGTCGACTGGCCTATCGGCTATGACGATCTCGAGCCCTGGTATAGCCGCGCCGAACAGGGGCTGGGCGTCGCCGGTCCCGCCGGGCGATTGCCGCATGAACCCCGACGCAGCGCCGATCTGCCGATGCCGCCCCTGCCGCGCGATGAAACCGCCGCCGTGCTCGAACGCGGCGCCGAAGCTCTCGGTCTCGTCACCACGCAGCCGCCCCTTCTGGTCAATTCGGAACCGCGCGACGGTCGCTCCGCCTGCATCGAGTGCGGTAGTTGCGTCGGTTTCCCCTGTCCGAGCGACGGCAAGAACGGCACGCAAAACGCGCTTATCCCGAAAGCCCTTGTGACGGGACGACTGCATGTGGCGGCCGAAACGCTGGTCGAGCGCATCCGCACGGACGCATCCGGACGGGTGATCGGCGTATCGCTGCTCTGGGAAGACGGGAACGGCATGAAGCACACGGCGAATGCCGATGCCGGTATAGTGGTGCTCTCTGCCGGCGCCATCGAAACGGCAAGGCTGCTGCTGCTGTCGGCCAATGCGCAGGAGCCGGACGGGCTCGGCAATGGCAGCGGCCTCGTGGGCCGGAATCTGCAGGGGCACACCTACCCCACCGCCTATGGGCTGTTCGAAGAACCCGTCTATGCGCGCAAGGGACCGGGCGTCACCATCGCCACGGTGGATTTCGCCCATGGCCTGCCGGATGTGATCGGCGGCGCCCTGCTGGCCGACGATTTCGTCATGCTGCCGATCATCTTCTGGGACCTTGCCCTGCCGAAGGACATGCCGCGCTGGGGCCAGGCACCGCATGATTTCATGCGCCGCAATTTCCGGTATGTGACGCAGGTCAAGGGACCGGTCCACGAGATCCCCAATCCCGATTGCCGGGTCGAACTGCACCCCACGAAGACCGATAAATGGGGCCGCCCGACGGCCCGCCTATCCGGCCTTGTTCATCCCGAAACGACACGCACGGCCAATACGCTACTGGACAAGGCCAAGGGCTGGCTGCGCGCCGCCGGCGCCGTGGAGGTTTGGGGCGATGTGCCCGAACCGCGCCTTTCAGCCTATCAGCATCAGGCCGGCACCTGCCGCATGGGAGCATCGCCGGAAAATTCCGTCACCGACCGGAACGGCCGCGTCTGGGGCCACGATAATCTCTACGTGGCCGACGCTTCGCTGCACCCCACCAATGGCGGCTTCAACCCCGTTCTGACCATCATGGCGCTCGCCTATCGCTGCGCCGACCACCTGCTCAGCCGGCCGGAGACCCGGCCCGACATGAAGAGGACACAATGAGCCATCTGCAAAACGTCGCCATTCCCGATTTCGGTCTGCCCCTGGTGCGTCCGCAAATCCCGGCCGCCACGCTCGCGGCCCGCTGCGATGACCTTTATGCCAAGGCCGGCAAGAGCTGGCTGTTCGTCTATGCCGACCGCGAACACAATGCCAATATCCTCCATCTCACCGGCTTCGACCCACGCTTCGAGGAAGCGGTGCTGCTTCTGGGCCCCGGCGGCAAGCGCATCGTCATCACCGGCAATGAATCGGAAAGCTTCACCGCCATCTCGCCCTTGCCGAACCTGGAGGTGATGCTGAGCCAGTCGATGAGCCTCATGGCCCAGGATCGCACCCGCAAACCGAAGCTCGAGGCGGTGTTGCGCGAAGCCGGCATCGGCGCGGGGGACACTGTCGGCCTTGTCGGCTGGAAATATCTCGAGCCCGAAGAATGGGACGATGCTCGCCCGGGTTTCCTCGTGCCGCATTACATGGTCGTGATACTCTCGCGCATCATTGGCGGCTATGACGGGCTCAGCGACGAAACGGCGCTGTTGATGCATCCTGAGAACGGTGCGCGTTCCATCGTCGATGCCGACCAGATCGCCGCCTTCGAATGGGCCTCGGCCCGCGCTTCGGCTTCCGTCTTGAACATCGTCAACAAGACCCGGCCCGGCCAGCGCGAAATCGAAGCCGCAACCAACTTCCTTTATGCCGGAGAGCCGCTCAGCGCCCATTCGATGTTGGCTTCGGGGAACGCCAACCACGCAATTCACGGCCTCAACAGCGCCGGGGCACGCGTGCTCGCCAAGGGCGATGGCGTGACCACAGCCGTCGGCTATTGGGGCGGCCTCAGCTCCCGCGCGGGCTTACTCGACGATGACGACGATGCTTTCGTCGCCATTGCCGCGTCCTATTTCGACGCACTTGTGCAGTGGTATGAGGGCGCGAAGATCGGCACGACCGGCGGTGATCTCCATACCGCAGTCGTGAACAAGCTCGCCGAAGGCAATCTCCGCTCGACCCTTAATCCCGGGCACCTCGTCAGCTATGACGAATGGAGCCATTCGCCCGTGCGTCCCGGCTCCGCCGAGACGCTGCGGTCGGGCATGATGTTCCAGGTCGATGTGATCCCGACGCCGCTGCCCGCCGGCAAGGCGCTCAACTGCGAGGATACCGTGGCCCTCGCCGACGCCGCCCTGCGCGCCGAGCTTGCCGAGAAGCATCCGGAAGTCTCGGGACGGATCGAAGCGCGCCGGACGTTCCTGCGCGACACCATCGGCGTCGCGCTCGACGAGCATCTGCTGCCCCTGTCGAACATCCAGCTCTGCCTGCCCCCGCTCTGGCTCAAGCCGGACCATATCCTGGTGCGCTGACCGTTCGCGGCAGCAACCTGACCTCGGCCGTCCATCCTCCCATGGAGCCGGCCGATAACTTGTCGTGCGGGTTCAACCCCGCACGGCCTTTTGAACGGGGCGGAAAGACCATGACAAAGCTGCGCTGGGGCATTCTGGCTACAGGCTGGATCGCCGGAATTTTCGCCGACGATCTCGTCGCCAACGGCTTCACCATAACCGCCGTGGGGTCGCGTTCCGCGGAAAAATCGGAGGCGTTTGCCGACCGTCTCGGCGCTTCCAAGGCGCATGGCAGCTACGAGGCGCTGGCAGCCGATCCCGATGTGGATGCGATCTATATCGCTACGCCGCATCCCTTCCACGTGAGGGCGGCGGAACTCTGTATCAAGGCCGGCAAACACGTCCTCGTGGAAAAGCCCCTTGCCCTCAATGCGGCGCAAGCACGCTATCTCGGCGATCTGGCGCGAAACCATGATGTGCTCGTCATGGAGGCCATGTGGACGCGCTTCCTGCCGCATATGGTCAGGCTACGCGATATCCTGCGCAGCGGCCAACTCGGCCCCATCCGCAGCATCATTGCCACGCATACCCAGGATCTGCCGGACGATCCCGGCCATCGCCTCAACGATCTGGCGCTGGGCGGCGGCGCGTTGCTCGATCTCGGCGTTTACCCGGTGTCGTTCGCTTTCGACCTGCTTGGACGGCCCGACAGGATATTTGCAACGGGCCGGCTCAAGGAGACGGGTGCCGACGCCAGCGCGTCGGTCATTTTCGAATATCCCGGGAGCGCGACGGCGCTGCTCCTCGCCACGAGCGATGCCGGTGGCAGCAACCGCGCAGAGATCAACTGCGCGGAAGGCTATATCGAAATCGAAGGCGTCTGGTATGAGCCCAGCAGCCTGAAAGTCCATGACGGGCACAACACCCTTTTGGAGACGTTCGAAAGCCCAGAAATTACCGGCCGCGGCATGCACTTCCAGGCGGCTGAGTTCGAACGTGTCGTCGCATCCGGAAAGATGGAAAGCGCACTGATGCCTCTAGAGGAGAGCATCGCCGTCATGGCTGCGCTCGACGAAATCAGACGGCAGATCGGGGTAAGCTATCCTGGCGAATAGTACCCAGCGCCTCAGGGCCGCTGCGCCAATTCGATGACCACCCCATCGGGGTCGAGCACGAAGGCGACGCGTTTGAGGATGTCGCGATTATAGGCGTCGCGGGGCTTTTCGACCACGGGCACGCCTTCGGCGACGAGCTTGTCGAACATGGCGTCCATATCGTCGAAATTGAAGGTCAGATGGCGGACGCCGGCCTCGGTGTCCGCCGGGCGGCGGGCCGGGGTGGTGACGCTGTCACTGGTCTTGATGAGTTCGAGTTGTGCTCCGGCGGCTTCCACGAAGGCGACCTCGCCCTGCCCGTTCGGCGTCGGCCGGCGCAGCCGGAAATTCATGCCGATAAGATCGCAGTAGAAGTGGAGGCTCTTGTCGATATCGCTGACGGTAACGCCGACATGTTCGAAATTCAGCAGCATGATGCCCTCACAGATTGACGGTGCGCCCTTCACGGGCGGATTCATAAATGGCCAAGACGAGGGCCATGGAAGCCCGGGCTTCGGCCGGCTTGACCAGGGTCGGGGAGGCATAGAGGTCGTCGCGAACCCAGCGAACCATGTCGTCGAAGATATTGATCGCCTCGGGCCTGACGCTGCGCGGCAGTTCGGCGCCGCCATCGATATGGAGCATGTTCAGCGTCTCGTCGTCGATGCGGCCGCTGCCCCGGTCGCCATTGATTTCGATGCGCCGGACCGTGCCGCCACCATAGCGGCCGCCGGGTTTGGGATTGTGGAAGGTGGTGGTGGCGATGAAGGTGCCGACCGCACCGGATTTGAAGGTCACGAGCGCGACCGCCGTGTCCTCGGACTCGATCTTGCTGGCGAAGGCGCCGGCCTTGGCCGTGACGCTCGCGACCTCGCCGAAGAGCCAGGTCATCTGGTCGAGCGTGTGAATGCCCTGATTGATGACGGTGCCGCCGCCGCCAGTCTTCCAGCGCGAGCGCCAGCCGCCATCGAGTTCGTAATACCATTGCGGGCGGTAGAGCTTTTCGGCGAATTCGCCGAGGATCAGCTTGCCGAGCGCACCCTCGCGCGTGGCCTGGTAGAGCGCATAATTGGCCGGCTCGTAGCGCACGACATATTCGGTCGCCATCTTGACGCCATGCCGTTCGGTCGCGGCGATCATGTCGTCGATGCGCTCGAGCGTGATCTCGATCGGCTTGGTGATGATGAGATGCTTGCCGGCCTCGGCCGCCTCGATGGCGATGTCGCGGTGCTGGGCGGAAGGCGTATAGACAGCGATGACGTCGATATCGTCGCGGCGCAGCATGTCGTGGTAGTCGGCGGTCCAGTCGCAGCCCAGTTCCGTGGCGGCGGCTTCGGCCTTGGCGGCATCGCGGCTCGATATGGAAACGAGGCGGGCGCCCGGCGTGGCCTTGATGAGTTCGGCCCGGCCCTTGCCGAAGCCGACACCGACGACGCCGAAACCTATCTGCTGATTGTCTGACATAATTCTATCCTGTGAAATAACGGTTCAGCCGGACCAGCCGAGATGGCTGAGGAAATCGCGGGCCCGATCGGTAAGCGGGGCATCGAAGACCTGTGCGGGCGGACCTTCCTCGATGATCTGGCCGCGATCGAAGACCATGACCCAATCGGCGACGCGCCGCGCGAAGCTCATTTCGTGCGTCACCACCAGCATGGTCATGCCTTCATCGGCCAGCGTCTTCATGACGTTGAGCACTTCGCCGATGGTTTCGGGATCGAGGGCGGAAGTCGGCTCGTCGAACAGCATGACCTGCGGGTCCATCGCCAGCGAGCGGGCGATGGCGACGCGCTGCTGCTGTCCTCCCGAAAGCTGGCTGGGGTAGCTTTCGGCCTTGTCGGCAAGCCCGACCTTGCTCAAAAGCCCCATGGCCTTGTCGCGGGCCTCCGCGGTCGGCATGCCGAGCACGGTGGTCGGGCCGCTCATCACATTGGCGAGCGCCGTCATATGCGGGAACAGCTCGAAGCTCTGGAACACCATGCCCATGCGGCGGCGGACGAAACGCACCTTGTCGTCGGAGGGCAGCGGCTCGCCATCGAACAGCACGGTGCCGCCGGTGATCGTCTCGAGCGCATTGGTGCAGCGCAGCATGGTGGATTTGCCGGAACCGGACGGACCGATAAGGCAGACGACCTCTCCCCGGTTCACATGGGCGTCGATCCCCTTCAGCACCTGCAAGAGGCCAAAATTCTTGACCAGCCCCTGATAGGCGATGATGGGCGTTTCGCCCTCGTTCTTGCGCGCCTTCATGGCAGCGGCGTCAAAGGCGCTCATTCCTGCGCTCCATATTTGCGATGCAGCCAATCCACGAGCTTGGCCTGGGGATAGGCGAGAACCCAGTAGATGACGGCCAGTGCCGTCAGGATCTCCAGCACGCGGAAGGTCGATCCGCGCAGGTGCAGGCCCACATAAGCGAGGTCGGCGACGGCGATGGCGGAAACCAGCGAAGTGCCCTTGAACAGCGACACCCATTGCGAGGCCAGCACCGGCACGACGCGGCGGATGGCCTGCGGCAGCACCACCTTGCGCATGGCCTGGCTCCAGCTCATGCCGAGCGACAGGCCGGCTTCGAGCTGCCCCTTGCGGATAGAATTGACGCCGGCGCGGAAGTTCTCGGAATTATAGGCAGTGACGTTGAGAAGGAGCGCGATGACGCCCGTCTCGACATTGCTGAGACTGGCCCCGGTCAGGCGCGGCAGGGCGTAATAGGCCCAGAAGACCAGCAGCAGCAGCGGCACATTGCGGAAAACCTCGACAAAGACCGTCGCGATCACTTCGAGCGCCTTGATGCCGCATTGGCGCAGCAGCATGACGCCGATGCCGAGCGGAATGGACATCGCCATCACCGAGACGGCGAGGATGATGGTCACCCACACGCCATTGAGGAATTCGAAGCGGTGATCCCAGACGACCGACCAATCATAAGTCATGACCGCCCCCGATGTGCGATGCGGCCATAGATCGCCTCGACGATCCGCGTGGTCGGAAACAGGATCAGGAAATAAAGCAGCATGGTGATCGTGTAGATTTCCATGCTGCGATAGGTCTGCTGCGCGGCAACTTCAGCATTGCGCGTCATTTCCGGCACCGCCACCATGGAGGCGATGGCCGTATCCTTGATGATCATGGTGAGGTAGGAGCCGAAGGAAGGCAGCATGCGGATGACCGCTTGCGGCAAGAGGATCTTCTGCAAAATCTGCGCCCGCGACATGCCGAGCGAAAGGCCGGCCTGGGTCTGCCCGGCGCGGATCGAGGTGAGGCCGGCGCGGAAGATTTCGGCGGCATAGGCCGAAACCTGCACCGTCAGCGCGGCGAGCGCCGCCCAGAATGGCGGCATGGAAGCGCCGGTGAGGATCGGGATGGAGAAGAAAATCCAGATCAGCACGACCAGCTCGGGAATGGCCCGCATCGTATCGATATAGAAGGTGACGATGACGCTCAGCCAGCGCGGCCCGTAAAGACGCATCAGGGCCAGGACCAGACCGACGACGAGCGTCGTGACGGCCGTCGCCACCGACAGGATGACGGTGATGCGCATACCGTCCAGCATGAACGGCATGTAGCTGAAAACGGAAGTATCGAATTGCATGCGCCTGCTCCGATGTGACGGACGGCACAATGCCGCCCGTCACAAGCCGATTATTGGACCATCGAGCTGACGACGCGCTGTTCCTCGGCGTCGAGATCGGACTGCATGGCGGCAGCGAGGGCGCGCACCCATTCGAGGAATTCGGGCTGGCCCTTGTCGATGGCCATGCCGACATCGCTCGACTGCTCGGTGCTGTCCTGGCAATTGTTCTCGGAGGGCAAAGCGCCGATTTCCGGCAGACGCTGCATCAGGCGGGCGGCCTGGACGCGGTTATAAGGCACCGCATCGGCATGGCCGGAAATCACTTCGTCGATATGCACCTGCACGCCGCGAACCTGGGCATTGGGGAAGCGTTCGCGCAGATAGGGTTCGTCGGGCGAGCCGATGCCGAACACGAGGTCGAATTTCGGATCGTTGAGATCGTCGATGGAGGTCACATCGGCGAACTTCGGATTGTCCTTGCGATAGACCATGCAGACGCTGTTGTTCGAATAGACGATGAAATCGACGACTTCGAGACGTTCGGGGCTGACGCCGAGTGCCGAGATCGACATGTCGGCCTGGTTGGCGGCGAGCAGGGTAATCTTGGTTTCGTTCGAAGTCGGCACTTCCTGAAGGGTGACGCCGAGCAGTTCGGCGACCTTCTTGGACAGCAACCAGGCCGGGCCGGACCACGGCTCACCGGAGCCGGTGGTATTCTGCAACAGCCACGGATCGTTGTTCTGGACGCCGACACGCAGCACGCCCGCGGCGCGGATGGCATCGGCGCGCGCGCTGACGCCGGGTTCGGGCGGGGCCGGCAGGTCCTGGGCCAAAGCGGCCGTCGCCAATAGCCCAGAAAAGGCAAAGGCTGCCGCCAAAGCGGCTGACTTGATCGAAAACATGGGTCTCCTCCATTCTTGCATTGCTGCTCCGTCGGCGACGGACCTAGCTTGCGGCGGCAAGTCGGCCGAAACGGGCGGCCATTGCTTCGGCAGTGAGCGCCAGACGCATCACCTCGAAGCAGTGATCGCGCGTCATGGCGGTCTCCCCCCGCTCACGCACGTCATCGGCGAACTGATTGAAATAGGTGATCGGCACATCCGAGCAGTCGATATGCTCGCAGCGACTGCCGTTCGCCAGATAGAGGTGATGGGCGCCCGGCCGGTTGACGAGATCGATATATTTGCGCAGCTCGATATAGCCCTCGGTGCCGAGGATGGTGACGCGACCGTCGCCCGGATGCGGCAGCGAATCCGGCCCTAGCCAATCGAGCCGGATATAACCCGAGGCACCCTCCCCCTGGAGCAGCATCTCGGCGAAATCCTCAAGCTCCGGCTCGCCGGGATGGGCGTAATTGGCGACGCTCGCCGTGGTCACTTCGGCCGTCTTGAGGCCGGTGAACAGCAGGAACTGGCTGATATGGTGCGAGCCGATATCGGCAAGGATGCCGCCATGCCGCGCCCGTTCGAAGAACCATGGCAGGCGCAACGGGCGGTTAAGGCGATGCGGCCCCAAGCCGATGGTCTGGATCACCTTGCCGATGGCGCCCTCGGCGATCAGTTCTGCAGCGCGCAGCACCGAAGGCTGCTCGAAATGTTCGCCATAATTGACCGACCAGATGCGCCCGGTGCGTTCGGAGACGGCACGGATGCGCTCCAATTCCTCGAGCGTGACGCAGCCGGGCTTGTCCACCATCACATCCTTGCCGGCCTCCATGGCGGCAATGGCGAGATCGGCACGCCGATCGGGAATGAACGAGATCAGCACCAGATCGATGTCCGGGTCTTCGATCAGCATGCGCGCATCATCCATGCGCGGTACATCCGGAAAGCGCTTGCGATAGGCCTCCAGCGGCACCGGTTCGCCCTCGGTCCAGAAGCCTTTAGGAACGGCACCGGCACCGATCATGCCGGCGGTCATTCCGGGTGCGTGCATGGTGTCGAGCCCGAGAGCAGCGAAGGTCAATGGTCGATGGGGCATGCTTCAAATATCCAGCGGCACGGCGGCCGCCTGCGCGATTGAAAGATTAGTATGGTAGTATGATACACGAGTCAAGAATGCCTCGGACCTATCACGTCATCGTGCCGAAAGCGGCTGGCGGGACAGCACACGGATGACCCCGCGCAACTCGGCGAGACCGCGCAGCCGGCCAATGGCGGGGTAACCGGCCTGCGCGCCACGCGTGAGATCATCGAGCATTTCCTGACCATGATCGGGACGCATCGGAATTTGCGCATCGGCGCGTCCTTCGGCCGCCCGGCGACGCTCCTCCGCCAGCAAGGTGTCGACCACCGCAATCATGTCGGTGTCGCCTTCCAGATGCTCGTCTTCGAAGAATGTCGTCGGCCAGCCCGCAGCCTCGCGACGCACATTGCGCAGATGGGCGAAATGAACCCGCGGCCCGAACTCACGGGCCATCTCCACCAGGTCATTATCCGGCCGCGCGCCGAGCGAGCCGGTACATAGCGTGATGCCATTGGCAAGACTCGGAACAGCCGTGAACACGGCGCGGTAATCGGCCACCGTCGACATGACGCGCGGCAGGCCGAGAAGCGGCCATGGCGGATCGTCGGGATGGCAGCAGAGACGCAAACCGAGTTGCTCGGCTGTCGGCACCACGGCTTCGAGAAAGCGAATGAGATTGACGCGAATTGCACCGGCGTCGAGCCCTTCATAGCGCGCGATCCGCTCGCGCAGGGCTTCCAGCCCCCCGCTCGCCCTTTCGCCCGGCAAACCCGCGCCGATGCTGCCGGAGAGCGCATCGCGTTCATCCTGGCTCATCGTTTGGAAGCGCTCAGCCGCCTGGGCGATGATGGCATCGGGATAATCGGCCGCGCCATCCCTGCCGAAGATGTAAAGATCGTAGGCGGCGAAATCGACGAGATCGAACCGCATGGTGCGGCTGCCGCGCGCCGTCTCCCAGCGCAGCGCAGTCCGCGTCCAATCGAGCACCGGCATGAAATTGTAGCAGATGGTCGAAATGCCGGCCTCGGCGAGATTGGCAAGGCTCGTGCGCCAGGCCGCATAATCCGCCTCGGCTTCAGGCGCGCCCAGCTTGATCGCCTCAGAGACCGGCAGGCTTTCGACGACCCGCCATTCAAGCCCACCGGCGCGTACCTCCTGCTGGCGCCGCGCGATCTCTTCGGCCGTCCAGACCGTTCCGGGCGGCAGGTGATGGAGCGAGGTCACGATGCCTTCGGCGCCAGCCTGAAGGGCATCGCGCACGCTGACCCGATCGATCGGGCCGAACCAACGCCAGGTCTGCAGCATGGTCAGTGCTCCCCTTCGGCGCGCATCTGCGCCCGGATAGCCAGTTCCATAACGGTGAAGGCGTGACGCTGGGGCATCGCCGTTTCCGTGCGATTGCGGACATCGGCGGAGAAATCGGTGAAATAGGTGAGCGGCAAGCCTTCGCAGGGTATGTGCTCGACGCGCGAACCATTGACGAGGAAGAGGTGATTGGTGCCGGGCCGGCCGGCGATGTCGACATATTTGCGAAGCTCGATATAGCCCTCGGTGCCAAGGACGAGCAGGCGGCCGTCACCCCAGGTCGGCAGCCCGTCGGGGGTGAACCAGTCGACGCGGATATAGCCGTGTCCGTGATCGCTGCGCAGCAGCAACTCGCCGAAATCCTCTAGTTCCGGCCATTGCGGATGCGCCAGATTGCGCGCCGTGGCGGAAACGATTTCGGCATCGGTCGAGCCGGTAAAGACCAGGAACTGATCGATCTGATGCGAGGCGATATCGGTGAGGATGCCGCCATATTGCCGACGCTCGAAGAACCAGGGGTCGCGCAATTGAGAATTAAGACGATGAGGCCCTAGGCCGATGGTCTGCACGACGCGGCCGATGGCCCCGTCGCGAACCAGTTGCAGCGCCTTGCCGACCGCCGGCACCAGAAACCGTTCTGAGAAATTGACGGACCAGATGCGTCCGGTTTCAGCAACAGTCTGGCGGATCGCATTGAGATCATCGAGCGTGGTGCAGCCCGGCTTGTCGGCCATCACATCCTTGCCGTGCTGCATGGCTTCAATGGCGATCGAGGCCCGCTGATCGGCAATTGCGGCGGTGAGGATCACGTCGATACCGGCATCTTCAAGCAATACCCGCTTGTCCGCCACCCGTGGCAGATCAGGAAAGCGCCGCTCGAAACCGTTCAGAGTCTCGGGGCTGCCCTCGGTCCACCAGCCCACGCATTCGCCGCCGGCCGCCTGCATGCCGCCGATCATGTCGTAGATGTGCCGATGGTCGAGACCGATTGCAGCGAACCGGATGGGCCGAGTCATAGTCAGATATCCTGTGTTGACGTTTCGCCGAGAGCGATGGTCCGCTTCTGGCGCGAAGAAAGAATGAGGGCGTCGATGAGTTCGTGCACCTTGAGAGCTTCCCGCCCCGAAACTGCCGGCTGACGCCGCTCGGCTATTGCTGCCGCGAAATCGGAGATCAGATCCCGATGCCAATCATGCGGGAACGCCATGGGATCGGCGCCGCCGCCGGTTGATGCCGCCTCGCCGACCTCCCGGCGCGATCCATCCATGCCGGTGACGGTCAGGCGACCACCTTCCAGCCGTGCCTGACCGCGCTCGAAGGTGATAGCGATCGATTCCGTGCCTCCAGGAAACGCGGCCGTCGTCGCCGTGAGGACGCCGAAAGCGCCGTTGACGAAGCGAAGCCCGGCGCCCACGAAATCCTCGGCCTCCATGTCGTGCAAAAGACTGGTGCCGGCGATGGCGCTGACCTCGGCGACCGGGCCCGTGACCGACAGCATCAGATCGAGCGTATGGATCGCCTGGCTGATGAGCACGCCGCCGCCATCGCGCGCATAGGTGCCCCGGCCGGGCTCATCGTAATAGCTCTGCGGCCGCCACCAGGGGACGCTGACCTGAACGAGCGCCATGCGCCCCAATTCGCCGCTATCGGCCAACTGCTTCAGGGCGATGGAGGCTGCGCGAAAACGGTGCTGGAAGACGACGCCCAGCGTCACCCCCGCCCCTTCGCAGAGCGCCACGATTTCCCGCGCCTCATCGCTGTTGCGCCCGAGAGGCTTTTCGGTCAGCACGTGTATGCCTCGCAATGCAGCCGCGCGTATGATGTCGAACCGGGCATTGGGGGGCGTCAGCAACAGAATGGCGTCGAGCCCGGGCTGATCGAGCAAGGCATCGAGAGAGACGATAGCCGCCAAGCCATGTTCGTTGGCAAAGTTTTCCCGCCTTGCCTCGTCACGCGCGAATACCGCGCGAACCTCGATCCGATCGCGCAACTCGGCCAATGCCCGGGCATGGGTGCCTGCCACCATGCCGAGACCGACTATTCCAATTCCCAAACGCTTCTGGTATCCGACGGACATATTCAAACAGTGGTTGACTTGCTTTCACGGCCTTGAGGACAGTTAGGTCTATCGCTCTCGCAGCTAAAAACCTAGTATGGTAGTATGACGACACGATCAAGCGTAAAACAGCGCGCGGGCAACCGCGAGATCATTTCCCCGATCGAGCCGACGGGAGCCGAAGGACGCGCGACGATCTCCGGCCGCGTCTATCAGGCCCTGCGAAAAGCGATATTGTCCTTGCGTCTGCGGCCGGGAGATTCGCTGTCGGAAGCGGATATGGCGGCGCAACTCGGCACTTCGCGCCAGCCGGTGCGCGAAGCCTTCATCAAGCTCTCGGAAACCGGCTTCGTCGATATCGTGCCGCAACGCGGCACTTTCGTGCGCCGCATCTCCTCGCATGAAGTCGGCAATGCGCGTTTCATTCGCGAGCATGTGGAAGCCGCCCTCGTCCGCCGCGCCGCCGAACGGGGCAGCCCAGACAATATCGCCCGGCTCAAGGTTCTGATCGCCGAACAGAAACAGGCGGAGAGCGCCGCGGACCATGATCTGTTCATCGAGCTCGACGATGCCTTCCATCGCACCATCGCTGTCTGCGCCGAATGCGAATCGGCCTGGCGCGTCATCGACGAACTCAAGGGCCAAATGGATCGCGTCCGCTATCTGTCGATCCCCGAGGCGACCCCGATCGGCAAGCTGATCGAGCAGCACGCGGCGATCACCGAGGCCATTGCGGCGCATGATCCCGATGCGGCTGAAAAGGCCATGCATGGGCATCTGTCGGAAATGCTCACCTCCCTGCCGGTGCTCGCCGGCCGCCACGCCGAATTGTTCTCGGACTAAGGGACCGCCCCCTTAGGCGAAGAACATCACCTCGATATTGCCCGGAGCATTCCGCATGTCTCAGACATCCCACCCGGATCGGCTTTTCCCCGCCGATGCAGCGCATCGCAGCAGAACGCGCGAGCTCTATGATGCAATCGCCGAACTGCCAATCATCAGCCCGCATGGCCATACCGATCCAGCCTGGTTTGCCGAGGATCGGCCCTTCGCCGATCCGGCCAGCCTGTTCCTGACGCCGGATCACTATGTCCTGAGATTGCTTCGGAGCCGCGGCATTTCCTATGACGCGCTGGGCGTTCCCTATCTCGATGGCCGCCCGGTCGCCGACGGCCGCGAAGCCTGGCAGCTTCTTTGCGAGCATTGGCACCTCTTCGAGGGAACGCCATCCAGGCTATGGATGGAACATGCCCTGGCGCAGTTCTTCGAGATCGAGGTGCCGTTGAGCGCCGAAACCGCCGAGGACACTTATGCAGTGATCGCCAACCGGCTGAACGATCCCGAGCTTCGGCCGCGCGCCATTCTCGAGCGCAGCCGGGTCGAGGTAATCGCGACCACCGAATTCGCCCTCGATCCCTTGACGCATCACCGTAAGCTGGAAGCGGATGGCTGGATCGGCCGCATCCGCACCACCTATCGCCCCGATGATGTGACCGATCCCGACCTGCCCGGTTTTGCCGGTCGGATCCATCGCCTCGGCGAATTGACCGGGGAGGATACGCAAAGCTGGAAAGGCCTGATCGCGGCGCACCGGAAGCGCCGGGCCGAGTTTCGCCGGTTCGGCGCTACCGCCACCGACCATGGCATACCCAGCGCCTTCACCGCCGACCTTCCGCCCGATCGATGCCAGGCGCTGCTGACGCGATTGCTGACCGGGTCGGCGGAGCCGGGCGAGGCGGAACTGTTCCGCGGCCAGATGCTGACCGAAATGGCGGGGCTTTCTGTCGAGGACGGCATGGTGATGCAGCTCCATCCCGGCTCGCGCCGCAATACCGACCCCGATCTTCTGACGACGCGCGGCCCCAATCTCGGCGCCGACATTCCGGTTCGGACCGATTATGTGACGGCCTTGCAGCCGCTCCTCTCCCGCTATGGCAATGCGCCCGGCTTCAAGCTCATCCTCTTCACGCTTGACGAAACCGCCTATACGCGCGAACTCGCCCCGATGGCCGGATATTGGCCCTGTCTCATGCTGGGGCCGCCCTGGTGGTTCCATGACAGCCCGCAGGCCATGCGGCGCTATTTCGATGCGGTGGTGGAAACGGCGGGCTTTTACAACCTCGCGGGCTTCAACGACGACACGCGCGCCCTGCTTTCCATTCCGGCGCGCCATGACGTCTGGCGCCGCGAGGTGGCCCGCTTTCTCGCCGGGCTCGTGCTCGAGCATCGGATCGGCGCTGCATCCGCGGCCGAGATTGCTCGCTGGCTGGCTTATGGCGCGGCGAAGGAGGCCTATGGACTATGAGCCGCCTCAACGCGAAAAGCCCTCTCCCCGATGGCATCAGGTCCCCGCGCTTCCGCCCGGAAGATCATGGCATCGGCATAGTCCATCTCGGCATTGGCGCCTTTCACCGCGCCCATCAAAGCGTCTATACCGAAGATGCGATCGAAGCCCATGGCGGTGACTGGCGCACGCTGGGCGTCAGCCTCAGAAGCCGGGACGTCGCCGATCAGCTCAACCCGCAGGATGGACGCTACACGTTGATCGTGCGTGAGAACGACGCTGTACATGGCCGCGTCCTCGCCAATATCGCCCATGTCTGCTTCGCCCCCGAGGAGCCGGAACGGCTTCTCAGCCATCTCGCCGCGCCCACCACGCGCATCGTCAGCCTGACGGTGACCGAAAAAGGCTATGGCCTCGACCGGCAAAACGGCGGTTTGGACATCGAGCATCCCGGCATAAAGGCGGATATGGCTGGCAATGCGACGTTTCCGCAAAGCGCCATGGGCTGGATCGTGCGCGCCCTCGGCCGGCGGCATCGGCAAGGCGCCGGAGGCCTCACCGTACTGAGCTGCGATAATTTCTCCGGCAATGGCGCGGTCGCCCACAGCCTGGTCGTGGAACTGACCCGTATTCTCGAACCCGACAGCGTCGGCTGGATCGCCGACAATGTCCGCTTCCCCTCGACCATGGTCGATCGCATCACCCCGGCGAGCAGCGCCGAGACCTTGGCCGAAGCGCAGCGCCTCACCGGCTTCGAAGACATGGCAGCCGTCGAGGCCGAGCCCTTCACCCAATGGGTCATCGAGGACGATTTCGCCGCCGGGCGCCCGCACTGGGAGGCCGCTGGCGCCATTCTGGTCAAGGATGTGAAGCCCTTCGAAATGGCCAAGCTGAGAATGCTGAACGGCACCCATTCCATGCTCGCCTATACCGGCCATCTGCTCGGCTTGACCCATGTGCGCGACGTCATGGCGGATGCCGACCTGCCGGCCCTCGTCGCCCGCCACATCCGCGCCGCCGCCCTCACCTTGCCGTCCGGTATTGAGCTGGACCTCCAGCAATACGGCACACAACTTCTCAACCGCTTCGCCAACAAAGCCATCGCGCACCAGACCTACCAGATCGCCATGGACGGCACGCAGAAACTGCCGCAGCGGATTTTCGAGCCTGCGCTCTACGCGCTTGAACACGGGTTGGCCTTCGAACCCTATGCCTGGGCAACCGCCGCCTGGATGCGTTACGCGCTGGGGCAGACGGAGAACGGAAGCCGCTACGACTTGCGCGACCCACGCCAAGACGAAATTGCTCGCGCGATCGCAGGCTCGAACAATCCCGAAGCCCTTTTCGCCGGGCTGGGTAACTTACCCGGCTTCATGCCCGAGCAGCTTTCAGCAAACGACCTCTGGCGCGATGCAGTGTTGCATCGGCTCCACGCAATACTGAACATGGGCGTTCGTAGAGCACTTCAACGCGAGATCGCCGACACGACGTCAACCCCATAGCTACCGGCCAGTTCTTTTTGCGGTCGGACAGCGTTCCCTGAAACATATGCTCCGATGTTCATCGGGCCTGATGGACGTTCGGCGAGCGCCTTGCCCGCCGACGCCGTCGCTGTCGATTAGCCACGCGCTCCAAGCGAGGAGGAACCGATGAGCCGCCGCATTTTATGAGCGAAATCGATCACATCAGCGCTCTCGATCCCCTATCATCTTGCTTTAAATGCAAGTTTGACGCTCGGCTTGATGGTTTCTATCGCGAAAATACGCTTCATATGGGTGTCACGAACAAAAGATAGATATCGCTCAACGTGATCGAAAACGATCTCGAACTCGTTGAGAAAGTTCGCCCGTGTTGAACGCAGCCGAAGATCGTCAGGTCAAAATCGTCGAGCTTCTTCGCGACTCCAATTTTGTCGATCTGAAAACCCTGACCGAACGACTGGCCGTTTCCGTCGCCACGGTGCGGCGCGACCTGGGAGATCTGGAGGAAGCGGGGCTGCTTCGCCGTACCCATGGCGGTGCCGTCAGCATCAACCAGGTTACTCAAGACACCACCCACGCCACGCGCGCAGTTTCCCATAGGGCCGAAAAGGCGATCATTGCCGCCGCCGCCGCCAATATGATCGCCGATGGCGACGCCGTATTGCTGGACGCCGGCACCACCGCCCTCGAAGTTGCCAAGAAGCTCGCGACGCGAACCGGCCTCACGCTCATCTCCAATGGGCTCGACATCATCATCGAACTGACCCGGGCGGAACTGCCCAATATCTATGCGGTGGGGGGCGAATTCTCGGATACCAACAGATCCTTCCGAGGACCGCTGGCCGAGCAATTCATCCGTCAATTCATCGTCGACAAACTTATTCTCAATGCCAGTTCGATCGATCTGGATCGCGGCCTGATCTGCACGACCTCACCCGTCAATGCCAGCATTCAGAAGGCGATGGTCGAGGTGTCGAGCCGGGTCATCGTGGTCGCCGACCATTCCAAGTTCAGCAAATCCAGCCTGTCCGTCATCGCCAGGATCGAAGATGTCGGCGTCATCGTCACCGACGCCGGCGCCAAGGGCATTGTCGACAGCGCACCCGAAAAACTGCGGCGAAAATTCGTCATCGCGAATTAGCGCCGGAGCTTCCCGAACTTCAACAGCGTCAGGAGAGCAGACATGCTCAGAACAAATCGTCGCAGCTTCATGATTGGAGCCAGCGCCCTCGCAATCGCCTCAACCGCCGGCACCGTGGCCTTCGGCCAGGATCGCCGTCCGCTCCGCATCGGCGTCAACGGCCTGCCTAACACTATCGAGCCCGTGAACGGCATCGGCAATGCCGGCATCCGTGTCATCATGGCGGTTTTCGATACCTTGCTCGCCCGTGACTGGTTCGCCAACGGCGCCCCCGGCGATGGTCATGACCTTGTGCCGGCACTCGCCGAGAGCTGGGAACGCGTTGACGACAAGGCGGTCCGTTTCAAGCTGCGCCAGGGCGTGATGTTCCACAATGGCGTGGAACTGACCGCAGAGGACGTGGCCTTCACATTCTCCTCCGAACGCCTCTGGGGCGACGAGGCCATCAAGTCGATCCCGAACGGCCGCAATTTTTCGCCGAACTGGGACGAGCCGGTGGTCGAGGACAAATACACCGTCGTCCTGCGCACCAAAACACCCTCGGGCCTTATCGAAAAATATGCCGCATCCTGGCTCGGTCCGATCGTTCCCAGGGAATATTACCGCGAACTCGGCGCCGTTGAATTCGGCAACAAGCCGGTTGGCACGGGTCCCTATAAATTCAATGAATTCATCGCCAATGATCGGGTCGTGCTCGATGCCAATGACGATTACTGGGGCGACAAGCCGACCGCTTCGAGCATCACCTACCAGATGGTCGCCGAACCGGCGACGCGCGTTGCCGGCCTGATCAGCGGTGAATACGACATCATCACCACGCTGACCCCTGACGACATGGCGCTGATCGATGGCTATGCCGATCTCGAGACGCGCGGCACCGTCATCGAAAACTTCCACATGTTCACTTTCAACATGAACCAGCCTTGGCTGGAAAAGAAGGAATTCCGCCGCGCCCTCGCCCTCGCGGTCAACCGCCCGCTGCTGGTCGAGGCCCTGTGGCAGAACAAGGCCGTCATCCCCCACGGCTTCAATTTCCCGCATTATGGTGCCAGCTACGATCCGAACCGCGCCTCCTTCGAATACGACATCGAGGAAGCCAAGCGCCTCGTGCAGGAAGGCGGCTATGACGGCACGCCAATCTCCTACAGCACCGGCACCTATTACGCCAATTCGATCCCGGCCATGATGATGCTCATCGAAATGTGGAAGGAGATCGGCGTCAATATCGTGCCGAATATCGTGGCGCCCGGCGTCACCGTTCCGGACGACCAGAGCTGGATCCGGACCTGGTCGAACGGCCAGTGGATGACGGACGCCATCGCCACCATGGTATCGGAATTCGGTCCCGGTCGCGGCGTCCAGACCCGCTGGGGATGGAAGGCTCCGGCCGAGTTCAACGAACTGGCGGTAAAGGTCGGCGAACTGGCCGACGGCCCGGAGCGCTTCGATGCCTTCAACAGGCTGCGTGACATTTTTGACGAGGAAGCACCGGCGGTGATCCTCTATCAGCCCTTCGACGTCTATGGCGTCCGCAAGGACGTCGACTGGCGTACGGTCACCTTCGAGACCATGGAATTGCGCGCCAGCAATCTCAGCTTCGTCTGAAACCGACCCCAACCGAACAGGTGATGCGCAAATCCTGCGCATCACCGCGGAGAGCAGCCCATGTCCACACTCCTTGAGGTCCGCGATCTCGTCGTGGAAGCGCCCGCGAGCGGCGTCAGGATCATCGATGGCGTCAGCTTGTCGCTCGAAGGCGGGCAAACGTTGGGGCTTGTCGGCGAGTCGGGCTGCGGCAAGAGCATGACCTGCTACGCCATCGGCGGCATGCTGCCCCGCGGCGTGCTCCGAAGCGGGGGCGAGGTCAGACTGGGTGGCGGTACGGAAAGGCCGACCATCGCCATGATCTTTCAGGACCCGACCAGCAGCCTCAATCCGGTGCATACCATCGGCTACTATCTCGAAACAGCCCTGCATCGGCACCAGGGACTCAAGGGAAACGATGCGCGGCTGGAGGCCATTCGCCTGCTGGAACGCGTCGGCATAGACCGGGCCAAGAGCCGCCTGCGTTCCTATCCGCACCAGTTCTCAGGCGGCATGAACCAGCGCGTGATGATCGCTCATGCGCTCGCCGCCAAGCCGCAATTGCTGATCGCCGACGAACCCACCACCGCGCTCGACGTCACGACGCAGGCGCAAATCCTCTATCTGCTCGAGGAGCTTCGAGCCGAGACCGGCATGGCGCTGCTCATCGTCTCGCACGACCTTGGCGTCATTGCGCGCCTCGCGGACCGCGCAGCCGTGATGTATTGCGGCAAAATCGTCGAAACGGCGCCTGTCGCCGAACTGCTCGGCCGGCCAGCGCATCCCTATGCGAAAGCGCTGATCGACTGCATGCCCAGCATCGACCCCGAGGACACCGAGCCACCAAGGCCAATTCCGGGTACCGTCCCCCTGCTCACCGATCTGCCCCAGGGATGTCATTTCCATCCGCGTTGCGTTCGCGCGACGGCCGAATGTTCTGCGCGGTTCCCGGCACCTGAAGAGATTCGAACGTCCCATGAGGTTGCATGTTACCATCCGGTGGCAGCATGAGCGCTCTTCTTCAGGCCAGCGATCTGACCAAGGCTTATCGCCTGAAATCGGCGCCTTTCGCCAGACCTGCCTATCATCTGGCCGTCAATGCCGTCGAGCTCGCGCTCGAGCCACGAGAGCGTCTCGGTGTGGTAGGGGAATCGGGCAGCGGCAAATCGACATTGGGCCGGCTGCTGCTGGGCCTGACGGCTCCCACGAGGGGAGAGGTCCTGTTCGAGGGGCAGAGTCATGCCCGCCGAAAGCCCGGCGACTGGACGAGATTCCGCATGCGCTCCTCCCTGGTGCAGCAGAATCCCTTGTCGGCTCTCAATCCGCAGATGACCATAGGCGAGCAGGTGGCCGAGGCGGTCCAGGTGCATCGACTGAGCAACCGCGCCGGCGCACGGGACCGCGCCGCGACCATGCTCGAACAGGTCGGCCTTTCCAGCGGCATGATGAACCGCTTCCCGCACCAGATGTCCGGTGGTCAGCGACAGCGCGTGGTCATCGCACGCGCCTTGATCCTCGATCCAAGGCTTGTCGTCTTCGACGAGGCGGTCTCAGCGCTCGACGTGTCGGTGCAGGCCCAGGTTGTGGCGCTCCTGCGGTCGCTCTGGCGCGAGCGCGATCTGGCCTATGTATTCATCACCCATGACCTTCGCGTCGTGCGCCATCTGGTCGACCGCATCGCCGTGATGTATCTGGGCCGGATGGTCGAGACCGGCGACATAAGATCGGTCTATTCTGCGCCGCGCCATCCCTATACCCGCGCTCTTCTGGCCTCCGTGCCGACGCTGGACCCCACCATCCGCAATATCGCGCCCCCCATCCGCGGTGAGCTCGATCCGGGCAGGGCTCGGCAGGGCTGCGCCTTTCGTTCCCGTTGCCCCCACGCATTCGAGCGTTGCGAAAGGGAGGTCCCCGCCATGCGCCAGCTTGGCAGCCAGCAGGTCGCCTGCCACATCGCCGAGCAGTTCAATCCGGCTCCGACCCGTCAGATGGAGGTGGCCCGATGATCAGCTTCATCCTGGCGCGGTTTGCGCGTGCCGTGATCGTGCTCGTTCTCGCGGTCACCTTCGTCTTCGTCATCCTGCGCGTAAGCGGCGATCCCGCCGAGCAGATGCTGGGTGATCTGGCTTCCCCCGAAGCCATCGCCATCGTTCGGGCGAACTGGGGCCTCGACAAATCCATCCCCGAGCAATTCCTGATCTATGCGGGCAATGCGCTTCACGGGGATTTCGGCGTCTCCACGACCGATGGCAGGCCCGTTTTTACGATCATTGCCGAGCGTGTGCCCAAGACCCTGATCATCACCATATCGTCCTTCCTGCTGACTGTTCTCCTCGGCGTTCCGATCGGCATCCTAACGGCCGTCCGGCGTGGCTCCGCCGCCGACAAGGCCGTCATGACCGGAGCCGTCGTCGGCTACAGCGTCCCCAGTTTCCTACTTGGGGTCGGCATCATATTCCTGTTCGCCGTTTGGCTTCGCGTATTACCCAGCTCGGGCAGTTCGACCTGGCAGCATGCCGTCTTGCCGATCCTCACCGGTACACTGGCCGGTGCGGCCGGCATATCCCGCTTCGTCCGGTCCGCCATGATCGATATTCTCGACCAGCCCTATATTGCGGCGGCCCGCGCCGATGGCGTTCCGGAATGGGAAATTATCCTCAGGCACGCCTTGCCCAACGCGGCCATTCCCCTGGTGACTCTCCTGGGTTTCAGCGCCGGGGGGCTTTTGGGCGGCTCGGTGCTGATCGAGACGGTCTTTGCCTGGCCGGGCCTCGGAAGCGGTTTTTCGCAGGCCGTCAGCTACGGCAATCTGACCGTCGTGCAGGCCATGGTCCTCACCTTCACCGCCTTCATGGTGACCATCAATCTGACCGTGGACATCCTCTACGCGGTTCTCAATCCCAAGATCAGGCTGCAGGGAAATGACGCAAGCTAAGCCAGCCGCACTGCCCAAAAACCGTCATTGGTTCGCCGGCATCGGCATGCCGGCCAGCATATGGCTCTGCTGCGTCTGGATTGCCATCGTGATCCTGATTGGCATCACAACCCAGTGGATCACGCCTTTCGATTATCAGCAGCAATCGCCCCTGGCGCGCTTCGCGGCGCCCGGCGCTCTCCCCGGTCATCTGCTGGGCACCGACTATATCGGGCGGGATCTGCTATCCAATCTGCTGGTCGCCACTCAGACTTCCCTGATGATCGCGCTTGCCGGCTCGCTCATCTGCGCCGTCATCGGCACGAGTCTCGGCATGGCTGCGGCCCATTTCGGCGGCTGGATCGACAACCTCATCATGGGTTTTGCCGACGCAATGTCTTCCGTGCCCTTCATGATCATTGCGCTCGGGACCCTGGCCTTTTTCGGCTCCAGTCCGGTCCTCTTCGTTTTCCTCGTCGGCATCGCCAGCTGGGAACGCTATGCCCGACTGACTCGCGGTCTCGTCATGAGCGCCAATCAGGAAGGCTATGCCGAGGCAGCCCGTATTGTGGGCGTTCCCTCGCGCCGCATCTATTTGCGTCACATCCTGCCCAATATTGCCGGTCCGTTGATCGTCCAGCTCACCGTGAATTTCCCGGAAATCATCCTGCTTGAGAGCGGGCTGTCCTTCCTGGGACTGGGCATCCGTCCACCCGCGACCAGTCTCGGGCTGATGGTTGCCGACGGGCGCAATTACCTGGTGATCGCGTGGTGGCTGACGGCTCTGCCGGGCGCCGTCATCGTGCTCACCACTCTCTCCATCAGCCTGCTGGGCGACTTCCTGCGCGATCGTTTCGACGCGCGGCTACGTTAAAAACAAGGACAAGGAATTGAATCCTCTCCGGATGACACCGCAAACCCTGCGCATGGCCGGCCACCGGGGCCATAGCGAAGGCGCACCTGAAAATACCCTGGCAGCCTTCCGCAAGGCGCATGAATTCGCCGGCCCCGGCGTGACCTGCGAAACCGATCTCAGGATTACCGGCGATGGCGAACTGGTCTTGATCCATGACGAAACCGTCGACCGGACGACCGACGGACATGGCCTGATCAGCAACATGACCTATGGAGAAATTGCCAGGCTCAGCGCCGGACGCTGGTTCGGCGAAGACTTTGCCGGTGAGCGTGTGCCGCTATTGCGCGATGCGCTGCTGTTCGCGCGCGAATATGGCATCATTTATCAGCTTGAGCTCAAGGCTTATGACCTCGACGATGTCCTCTTTCCCAAACTGCGAGCCATGATCGAAGTGCTGGGTTGCGCCGATCTGCTGCAGTTCTCGTCCTTCGACTTCGTGCAGTTGCGCGCTTTGAAGCAGGCGTTTCCCGAAGTGCCCACAGTCGGCCTCTCGCATTCGAGACTTATCGACCCGGCAGCGCTCGCCCGTGAGGCCCGTGTCGATGCCATCAATCTTGAAATCTACCACTTCCCCAGGGGGGAAGCACACCAGCTCCACGATGCAGGCATCGCCGCCTTCCTGCATGTTCCTCCGCCAAGCCGGCTGAAGAACCTCAAAAGCTACGGCGTGGATATCGAAGCCAAGGTGATCCAATGGATACGGGAAGGCCAACTCGACCAGCTCATCAGCAATGACGTTTCTCAGGTGGTCCGCCTCCGGAACGCCGCCAATGCCTGAGGACACCCCATATGGTTCACTCGCGGCGCGCGTGGAGACCATCGCGAGGCAAGCCGGCGAGCTGGCCCTTCGTCATTTCCGGTCACTGGCCAGCCTCCCCGTGGAGAAAAAAGGTCATCTCGACCTCGTCACCGCTGCCGACAAGGAGGTCGAGGGCTTCCTCGTGGCCAGCTTGCAATCGGCATTCCCCGAGGATGGCATTTTAGGCGAGGAAGGTGGCAATATCGTCGGCATGTCCGGCCGAACCTGGGTTATCGACCCAATCGATGGCACCTTCAACTTTATCCGCGGGGGGCAGAATTGGGCCATCTCGATCGGACTATTGGAAGATCGCAAGCCGACCTTCGGCGTGATCTTTGCGCCGGTACGGGACCTTATGCTGATAGGCGGCACGCAGGTGCCGACCCGCCTCAACGGCAAACCATTGCCGCCTCTGCCCACGCTGGATATGTCGCAGGCAGCGATCAGCTTCGGAATACACCCCAGTGTCGCGACGAAGGATCGCCTCGAGGTCATGCGGTTTATTTCCGATGACCTGCGCATCAGCTTCCGCTCCTGTGGCTCGGCGACGCTGTCGCTGATCGAGGTCGCCCTCGGGGAAACCGATGGTTACCTCTCGCTGGGGGACTCGACCTGGGATGTCATGGCCGGGCTGCCGATCCTCGCCAATCTGGGCATCTCCCACACTATCGACTGGGACAGGGTAGACCTGAAGGAAAAACTCCGTTTCGCCTGCGGCAGCGATCGGTTTCTCGACATGGTCAGGCCCTTGGTCCGGACCGTTTCGATCGCTGCTTGAAGCACCGCGGAGCGCCGACAATGGGCGTAGGGGTAACATCGCCAACCTCGTGCTCCAGAGCTCTTTATCGAACGAAGAGCAGAGGGCGCCCGACTCTTCACAACAGGCGCCCTCCGCATCGCAACTCATCCGCGAAGTCCTGACTACGGTTCGTGGACTTCTCCCAGCCGGAGGTGGAGCCAAGAGGGATTGCATTGCGATTCAGTTGCTCGATGCTTCCGTTAGCGCCGTAGAGGCCTCGGCCGATGACGGTTTGACGAATAGGGCATCAAGAATGGAAACGAGGAGCGCTGCGATCAGAGTTCCGATGATTGTCAGACCGGCGCGCTGGATGAAGGCGAAGCTTGGCTCCGAGGTCGCGAGGGCGCTGCCCACCAGCGAGAGCATGACCGAGCCAGCATCCTGGTAAGCCATGGCCGGCAAGCGGCCGGTCAGCATCTTCTGCCCGAGCCAGAGCGTCGCCAGAAAGATGAGTCCGAGCAATACAGCGAGATGACCTACCCAGTTGAGCAGGGCGAGTATGGTGAGGGCAAGCGTGCCGCCCAGTATCACCGAAAAGCAGCGCTGACCGGCTTCGGCCCAGATGGACCGGCGGGTGGAATGCACCAGCACGAACATGCCGGCAATCGCCAGCATCATGTTGGAGAAATCCAGAATGGTGAACAGAAAAAAGGTGTAACCAAGCATGACCACGGTGCGGTTCGCCGCACGCACGCCCCAGCCCGAAGGGAAGGCTGGAACATACTGGTCCACATTGATTTCATTGGTCCTTGGCGGCAGCACTGCATAGAGCAATGGGGCAACTACGGCCGAACAGAGGGCCGCCTTGGTCATCTCGCTGCGCAGATAGGCCATGCTGGGATAGGAACCCATCCCCATGATCGCCATCAACGCCACGCCCACGATCAACAGCATGCCGAGGGCGTTGCCGGTGCGCTGGATCAGGTAGAAGGCCAGGAAATAGATGATCCCGATGACCAGCATCAACACGGAGGGAATGCCGGACAGCATCAGCACGATGCCCGACATCAGCCACAGCACGGCGCTGAAGACGATCGGCGCCGAAAAGACCCGGCGCGGATCGAAGGCCTTCCGGTTACCCGCTAGCAGCGAGAACATGAGGGTCGGAAAGATCATGGCGAGGGGCGAGCGAAGCGCCATCCCGATCATGAAGCCGATCACGGGCATGATCGCGACCCGCACGGGGAAAAGCGGATCGTCTTCGGCCAATGGGCGGGGAGCGACGAACATTTTGCGCTCTCAATAGAGATAGGAGAAGTAGGCGGCCACCGTTTGCAGCACACCGGCTCCGATGGCCACAGGGTTGGAGCGGCGCTGGGCATAGACCAGCGCGCTGGCCTTTGACCCCACCCGGGCATTGCCCGGCCAGACCTCGCCTTCGGCCAGTTCGATATGCACCGGCATGGTGCGCGCCGGTTCGAACCAGCGGGTCATGGCCTGGTTCTGCGGCAGGCCGTTCGCGGCGGTGCGGCCGGTATCGATACCCCAGGCGACGCCACGCACAATGCCGGGAAATTTGCGGCCGGGAATACCGTCGAACACGATATCGGCCTCGTCGCCGATATCGATATTGGCGAGCTGGTTTTCCCGCATGTCAACGACGACCCAGGAGCTCCCCGCTTCGATGAAGGTCAGGGCCGGCGTACCGGCATTGACATATTGGCCCGGAGCCAGCTTGAGATTGGTGACCACGCCATCGGCGGGCGCCAGAACGGTGGCAAAGGAGCGATTGAGACGCGCCTGCTCAAGCTGTACTTCGGCTGCCACGACCTGGGGATTGCTACCCCCTTCGCCGGCGCGCAGGCGCGCGCTTTCCAACTCGGCATTGGCCGCGGTCAGGCTCGCCCGGGCCGATGCGAGCTGTCCATCGGCTGCATCGCGCTGCGATTGCGAGGCCAGCCCTCGCTCGAACAGGCTGACAGTCCGTTCGGTCGCCGCCAGCGTGGTGTCGAGGCTCGCCTGTGCCTGGGCCACCTTGGCTTCGGCGGCGATGAGCGACACCACTGACGCGTCTGCCGTCTGCGCCACCTGGGCCAGATTGGCTTCCGCCTGCCGCACCGCCAGGTCGTAGGGCGCCGGATCGAGCGTGAAGAGCGGCGTTCCAGCTTCCACGAACTGATTGTCGACCACCAGAACCTGGTCCACCTGCCCCGACACCCTCGGCGCAACGAGCGCGGTGAGGGCGGTCACCGAGCCAGTCGAACTCGAGGGCGCCACCAGATCGGTCGCGACATGCCAGCCGAGTGTGCCCAGCAGGATCAAAAGAATGGCCCCGGCCACCTTGCGAGCCGGATTTGGCCGCTTGACTGCGGCGTCCTGAGCCGGCTTACCCTCCTGTTCGGCAATCGCCATCAGTTCGGGCGTCGCCAAATCGGCGGTGTTCTGAACCGGCGCATGAAGAGCGGGGTTGTTTCGGATTTCAGCATCTGCCAGTGCCACGGGGAATTTCGTCCTTGCCATCACAGCGGGACGCCTCTAACTTATATCTTGATAGTCGAGATACTTTATGGACAAGAAACCGTCAAGACCCGAAGATGCACGGCAGAAGCTGCTGCGGCGCGTCGGTACGGCACTTCAGGATCTGATCCGTAATGCGGAAACGGCGCGGGAGCTGGCGGCCAGATCGCAGAACCTGCATCCGACCGATTTCGCCTGCATTGGCCTGCTCTATCGGGTCGGCGAGCCGATCAGCCCCAAACAGATCATCGAGCAGCTCAATCTAAGTTCGGGCTCTGGCACCGCCTTGCTCGACCGGCTGGAAAAAGCCGGATATATCAAACGCCTCCCCAATCCTGACGACCGCCGCAGCGTTCTGATCGAGATGGATGAGGAAAAGGCGGCGGAACCGCTACGGCGCTACCGCGAGATCGAGCAGAAATATCTTCGCGTTACCGAAAATCTCACCGAACGCGACCTGGAAATGCTGGCCCAGTTCATGGAGGGCATTACCGCTCTCGCCGGATCGCAGTGATTGGCAAGGTCAGTGCGTTGCGTCAAGGTGGATCAGAAGTAATCCGAGACAGGCTTCGGCCAGAAACGACAGATATATGCATCCCGATCTAAACTACTGCTGCAAGCCAAAATAATCGACATTTTGGAGCTCTTATCGGGCGACATCATCTTTCGCAAGAACTATCTGCGGTCCATCCTCGGGGCGGTCGAGGTTCATCCGGACAAGGTGCGCTTGCTCGGGAGCAAGGATGTCCTGCAGGCCGCTATCGCCAACGAAAATCTGAAGCAGCACGGTGTTCAGTCTTTTGTTCCGGAATGGCGCGCCCGAAGAGATTCGAACTCCTGACCCCCAGATTCGTAGTCTGGTGCTCTATCCAGCTGAGCTACGGGCGCGCATGCCGAGGAACGGCGGTGGTCACGTCGAGGTGGCAAAGGCCAGCGCTTCGTCGTGAGCGGCGCAACCCATACATGGGCATTCTGCGCTTTGCAAGGCGTCATCGGTGAGAAATGAAGATTCAGTGACGCCGCTGTGGAGAGCGCCTCAAAGGCGCAGCGAAGCAGGCAGGATGATATCGAAGCGCGTACCTTCGGCTTCGTCGGCCCAGACCAGGCGGCCACCATGGCCTTCCACCAATTCGCGGGCGATGGCGAGGCCGAGGCCGGTGCCGCCGGAGCGGGCGGAGCCCTCGAAGGCGATGAAGAGGTTTTCGCGGGCGCGGGGCGGCAGGCCGGGGCCGTTATCGGAAACGGAAATGACGATTTCCGTCTCGCCCTGTTCGACAGCGATGGTGACTTTCGGGTCGGCGATGGTGGAATTGGCCGCTTCCAGCGCTTCGCGGGCATTCTTCAAAAGGTTGAGGAAGACGCGGGCGAACTGGCCGGCGTCGAGATTGAGCGTCAGGTTGTCGGGGATATTGTTTTCGAAGTGGATGGCCGGATGGCCGACAAGGCGCGCGTCATAGGCGGCCTCTTCGATCAGCGTGCGTAGATCGACCGGCGCCGGCACGGGGGGCGCGCTGCTCTGGCGCCCGTAATCGAGCACCGATTGGGCGAAGCCGATGGCCTTGTCGAGCGTGGTCACGAGACGGGGAGCGAGGCGTTGCACCTTGGGATCGTCGAGCGTCGCCACCTGGTCGGAGAGCAATTGCGCCGAGGTCAGGGTGTTGCGAAGGTCATGATTGATCTTGGCGACGGCAAGGCCGAGGTCGGCCAGGTGCCGGCGCTGGCGCAGCATGGAGAAGATATCGGTTTCCATGGCCGCCAATTCCCGCTCGGCAATGCCGATTTCATCGCGGCGGGGCGAAGGGGTGATGATGAGGCCGGCATTTTCCGGGGCCTGGCGATAGGCGAGCATATTCTCGGTCAGCCGCCTTATGGGTCGGATGAAGAGCTGGCTGACGACGAGATAAAGAGCGACGGCGGTGATGGCGGCGATGATGAGCGAGATGAGGAAGATGTCGCGCGAATAGGCGAACATATCGCGCCGCAAGGGCCTCTCGGGCATCAGGATTTCGACGAGGCTTTCGTCGAAATCGCCCTCGCCGACAATACGCAGGGTGCGGTCGCCGCCGGCAAAGAGCGTGTCGAGCGCACCGAGGATCAGGGTCGCCGGATCGCGCTGGCGCATATCGGCGGTGGCGACGATCACCGGCGTAACGGGTTCGGAGAGCTCAATGAGCTGGCTCTGGCCTTCGCGGCGATAGACGATGGCGTCGGCGCCGGCGGAATTGAGCAGGCGATCGGTGAGGTTGCGCGGCAGCGACATGACGTCGGGCACGGCATCGAGCACGCGGGCGGCGACGATGCCGACGCGCAGCCGATCATCCAGCCAGCTGGCGCGGTAATTGGCGATGGAGGGCAGATAAACGATCACCTCGACCGCCAGGATCACCGCGATGATGGTGGCGATGAGCTTGATCGAGAGACCGGAAAACCGGCCGGGCAGGACGCTGCGTTCGGCTGTCATTTGTCGCCATTATAAGCAAAGCGCATAGGCACGTAAGCCCTTAGGCTCAAAGAGGTTCCGCGATCAGGGCAGAAGGCGCGCCAACGCCTGGCGCCGCTTCTGCCATTGCGTCGGGCCGCGCTGGGCGAGATAGAGTTCGCCGAGTTCGCGCACCAGGGCTGCAAAGCTCGGATGCGGGGCAACGAAGCCGCCGAGGTCGGCGGCATTGAGCCCCTTGGCCATGGAAAAAGCGAAGAAGGCGAGAAGGTCTTCGGCCCCCGAGCCGGTGACGGAGGCACCGATCACGCCGCCTTTGCCGTCGATGATCAGCTTGGCCATGCCATGTGTCTGCCTGGTTGCGCGGGCGAGATCGTTCTCGGCGTAATTGGCGCGCAACACGCTATAGCCGGTCTTGTATCGTTTGCGGGCCTCCGGTTCGGTGAGGCCGACATGGCCTAGGCCGGGATCGGTCGTGACCACCTTCGGCACCATTTGCTCGGCGTAACGACCGGCAATGCCGAGCAGAACGTTTTCGAGCACCAGATCGGCCTGTTCCATGGCGGCGTGCGGCTGGCTGGCGCCGGCGGCATCGCCAATGGCGAAGATGCGCCTGTTGCCGGTGCGAAGACCGGGGCCGAGCTGGAGCCGATAGGATGCATCCGTGGCGCGTTTGATTTCGGCCTTGTCGAGATCGATGCTGTCGAGATCGGGCGCATCGCCGATAGCGACGAGGATATGGGAAGCATCGAGCGCCAGTTCCTCATCGCCCGGTAGAGTGAGATTGATGCCGATGCCCTGGCTGCGGGGGACGATCTCGACATGACCGACATGGTCGTGAACGACAAGGCCTTCCTCGCGCAGGCGCCCCAGGACGATTTCGACGCCTTCCGGATCGAAGCCGGCCAGCACCGGGCCGGCCGAAATTAGAGTGACTTCGGAGCCGAGCCGGCGATAGGCCTGCGCCAGCGTCAGGGCATCGGCGCCAGTACCGATCACCACCAGATGGGTCAGCTTCTTGGTGTTGGTGAAGATGGAGCGGGTGGTGAAGAAGGGGACTTCGGTAAGGCCTTTTATGGCGGGCACCAATGGTCGCGCGCCGGTGGCGATGACGAAGCGGCGGGCGCGGATCTGGCTGTCGCCAGCCTGGAGCGTGCGCTTGTCGATGAAGGCGGCGGGGCCGGAGATTACCGCGATGCCGAGGGCGGTGAGCCGTTCCGTCGAGGTCGCGGGCGTCATACTGGCGATCACGCCGGCGACGTGATCGTGGACGGCGCGGAAGCTGGGGGCCGGATCGGCGCCCGAGATACCGAAGGCCGGCGCGTCCCGCAGCGCCTGGGCCTTGGCGGCGGCAGCGGCGAGGGCGCGGGCGGGAATGGCAGTGGTCCAGGGGCCTTCGACGCCCGCTTCGCCGCGGTCGATCAGGATCACGGAAGCGTCGTATTCGCGGGCGCGCATGGCGAGCCGGATGCCGGCCGGGCTGGCGCCGATGATGCACAGATCGGGTTTGAGCGGAGTGGCGGCCATGATTACCGGCGGGATTATTGCTGTTTTCTCTTAGCGCATGATGGTGAGGAAATCACCGGCGGGCCAGGAATGGGAGGATGAGGAAGAACAGAAAATGGAGGGTTGCGAGCAGCAATGCCGGCAGGGCCGTGCCTTCCGGCGGCTGGGCGCCCAAGTAGCCAAGTGTCGCCCAGACAGCAACCATAAACAGGCAGCAAAGCAACCAAAGCCCGCGCCATGAGGGCCTTTTGTGCATTATCCAGGGCCATGGCAGCAGCACCAGCATGGCGGCGAGAACGAGCAGGATGCCGCCGAGCTTGTCGGGCACTGCTCGCAGCAGCGCATAGGCCGGCAGACCATACCAGGGCGGCAGGATGGAGAGGCTCGCGCCGGTGGCCGGAGCGGGAACGAGGAGACCGAACAACCAGCCGACGAGCAGGCCGGCGACGATGGCGCGAGCGACGAGCAGGATAATATCCACGAGGCCGTTCCTGGTCCCACCGGTCAGATGCCAGATCGCGGCGTCGAAGAGGAGGGCGGCGAAGCCGAGGATGGGGACGAGCCAGCCGGAGGTGAAGGTGGACATCAAAGGGGTGATGAGGTTAGCGGGGACGACGCCTGCAAGCCAGAACGCCACCTGCCCCATCGGCACCACATAGGCGAGGAAGGCCGTGGCTTCGAGCAGGACCCAGACGATGATGAGAAGGACCCAGCTGCGTTTGCGGGCCGGGGTGAAGCCGGCATCGTAGATGCTGAAGCCGAGATAGATAAAAAGGGCGAGGTAGAAGGTTCCGGTCCAGCCGGCGACATCGGCCCCGGCCCAGGCGGCATTGGCGATCAGAGCCAGCAGGGCGAAGAGGGCAAGGCCCCGCGCCGATGGCCAATAGAAAAACGCCATGCCATCCCCCTGCCCCATCGAAGCTTGCCATGCGGTCCTAGCATGGCCGGGCCGGCGCGGCCACGACATCCTCGCCGGGCGGGAAAATGGTGCGATCGGGCGGTGTTTCACCGCTTTGGCGCGTTGACTTGGGGCGGAGTTTTCCCTATAGACCCGCCAACTGCACCGTCCGGGCCTTGTCCGGCGCGTGCTCCGATTTTTCTTGCGCAAGCAGAGCCAAATTAGAGGAACCGGGCGTAAGCACGGTCTGATGTCATGAAGCGTACATACCAGCCCAGCAAGCTCGTGCGTGCCCGCCGCCACGGTTTCCGCGCCCGCATGGCCACCAAGGACGGCCGCGCGATCCTGAATCGCCGCCGCCGCGACGGCCGCAAGAAGCTCTCGGCCTAAGGCCGTCTGGCCGGATGACGGCCATGGCTCATGCCGAACGCACATCCTTGCGGCGGCTGACCAAGCGCTCCCAATTTGTTCGGGCAGCCCGGGGCAATCGCGCCGGGCGCTCTGCGTTTGGGCTGCAGATGATCGACAGCCCCGATCCGGTGCCCGGCCTCGGCTTCACCGTGACAAAAAAAACCGGCAATTCGCCGGAGCGCAACCGTATAAAACGCCGTCTTCGCGCCGCTGTGACAGCTTGTGCGCGTGACTTTCGCCCCAGCCATGACTATGTGCTGGTTGGACGGCGCGAAGCGCTGAGCGAACCCTTCGACAAACTGGTTTCGGATCTTGCCGCCTGCATCGCCCGCGTGCATGCGCCAAGAACTTCCGGTAAGCCCAACGCATCCGGCCCGAGCGGCCATCGGAACACTCGAGCATGACTGACAACCGCAACATCATTATCGCCATCGTCCTCAGCATGGCCGTGCTGTTTGGCTGGCAATATTTCGTGGCAGGGCCGCAGCCCGAGCGCGCGCAGCGCCAGGCGGAGATCGCCCAGCAGCAGGCCGCTTCCGAGGCCGCGCTGGCGACGCCCGAAACCCAGGCGGCAGACGGCGTGCCCGTTGCCGGCGGCGTTGCGAGCTTCCCCGACAGGGCCAGCGCCATCGCCGCCAGCGAGCGCGTCGCGATCGACACCGACAGCCTCGAAGGCTCGCTGAACCTGACCGGCGGGCGCATCGACGATCTCAAGCTCAAGCAATATCGCGAGACGGTCGAACCCGACTCCCCCATCATTACGCTGCTGACGCCGGCCGGCGCGCCCAATGCCTATTTTGCCGAGCAGGGCTGGGTGCCGGCTGCCGGCGTCACCGTCAATGTGCCCGAGGCCGATACGGTCTGGACGCTTGATGGCGAGGCGACCACGCTGACCGTCGAAACGCCGGTGACGCTGAAATACGACAATGGCGAGGGCCTGATCTTCCGCCGCACCTTCTCGGTCGACGAGCATTTCCTGTTCACCGTCACGCAATCGGTCGAGAACCAGGGCAGCGCGCCGGTTTCGCTCTTTCCCTATGCGCGCGTCGTGCGCCACGGCACGCCGCAGGTGCAGAACTTCTTCATCCAGCATGAAGGCCCGCACGGCGTTCTCGGGGCCAACAATCTGATCTCGAAGAAATATAACGAGCTGCAAAGCGACCAGCAGCTGCGTTTCGACAACACCACCGGCTGGCTTGGCTTCTCCGACAAATACTGGGCGACCGCGGTTCTCGCCGAGCCGCAGGCTTCGCTCAATGCGCTGTTCTCGTGGAAGAACAATGCCGGCTTCGACGACTACCAGACGAGCTTCGTCGAAACGACGCCCGTTGCGGTCGCCGCCGGAGCCACGGCGACGCATGAAAGCTTCCTCTTTGCCGGAGCCAAGGAATATTCGGTCATAACCGCCTATGAGCAGGAGCACGGCTTCGACCGGCTGGAACTGCTGATCGACTGGGGCTGGCTGCACTTCATCACCAAGCCGATGTTCTACCTGTTGACCTGGCTCTATGGCCTGCTCGGCAATTTCGGCCTTGCGGTTCTGGCGGTGACGGTCATCGTCAAGGCGATCTTCTTCCCGCTCGCCAACCGGTCCTACGCCTCGATGGCGGCCATGCGCCGGGTGCAGCCGGAGATGAAGTCGATCCAGGAGCGCTTCAAGGACGACCGCGCTGCCCAGCAGCAGGCGATGATGGAGCTTTACAAGAAGGAAAAGATCAATCCGATCGCCGGCTGCTGGCCGGTGCTGATCCAGATCCCGGTCTTCTTCGCGCTCTATACCGTCATCTTCATCAGCCTCGAAATGCGCCATGCGCCGTTCTTCGGCTGGATCCGCGACCTCGCGGCGCCCGATCCGACCAATATCTTCACCCTGTTCGGCCTCATTCCGTGGGACCCGACGGTGATGCCGCTGGTCGGCGGGTTCCTGCATCTCGGCGTCTGGCCGCTGATCATGGGCGTGACCATGTGGGTGCAGATGAAGCTCAATCCGCCGCCGCCGGATCCGACCCAGGCGATGATCTTCAACTGGATGCCGATCATCTTCACCTTCATGCTGGGCGGTTTCCCGGCCGGTCTCGTGATCTACTGGGCCTGGAACAACACCCTGTCGGTGATCCAGCAATATGTGATCATGAAGCGCCATGGCGCCGAGGTGAACCTGTTCGGCAATATCCTCGACAGCTTCCGCCGCAAGCCCAAGGCTGCCGAAGGCCCCAAGACCTGACAAGACGCATAAAAGTTTCTATTGATGCCCGCCGTGTCCAAGCGGCGGGCATTTTGTTTTGAGGCAGATTCCATGAGCGACGTCGATTATTCGCCCGATCTGATCGAAAAAGGCCGCCTGCTGTTCGCGCGGCCCTTCGTCTTCGTCAAAGGCTGCGTCAGCATTGCCGACCTGCCGCCGATGGACCGGGTCGAGATCGCCTTTGCCGGGCGCTCCAATGTCGGCAAGTCGAGCCTCATCAATGCGCTGTGCGGCACGACGACATTGGCGCGCACCTCCAATACGCCGGGGCGCACGCAGGAACTCAATATCTTCGAGAGCGCCAGCGCGCCGCTGAGGATCGTCGACATGCCGGGCTATGGCTTCGCCAAGGCGCCCGAGGACAAGGTGCGGGCCTGGACGCGGCTGATCCACCAATATCTGACGGGCCGCGCGACGCTGCGGCGCGTCTATGTGCTGGTCGATGGCCGGCATGGCCCCAAGGACAACGATCTGACGGTGATGAACGAACTCGACCGCGCGGCGGTGAGCTATCAGATCGTGCTGACCAAGGCCGACAAGCTGTTGAAGAAAGAGCTCGACAAGGTGGTCGCCGCGACCAAAGCGGCCATCGCCAAGCGCCCGGCCGCGCATCCGCATGTCATCCTGACATCGAGCGCCAAGGGCGATGGGCTGGCGGAACTGCGGGCGGAGATCGCGGCGCTGCTGGAGAGTTAGAGGCCCCTCGCCGGTCGCGCCCAAGCCTCATAAGGTGAGCGTGCACATCGGACTGTTGAGTCTGTTCGCGTCGCGTCGCCCGCTACGCGTCATCCCGGCGAAAGCCGGGAACCAGTTTCAATGAAGCTGCTTAGGAAACTGGACCCCGGCTTTCGCCGGGGTGACATCGAGTGGGTGGTGCAGCCTGTGTTCCTACCACCACTACCGCTTCTCCAGGCTCCGAAGGCCAGATGAGGCACTACTGCCCCTTGAAGAACTGCCCGATATAGCCGCCCAAGGCGGCGCTGTCGGAGGGGGTGGCGATCGAGGACAGGGCGGTTTCGATGACGCTGTCCGGCGCCTTGCCGCGGCGCATTTCGGCGAGGGCCAGGGCGTAATCGTCGAGAAATTCCGGATGCGGCTGGAAGCTGAGTGCGGCGCCGTTGCGATAGGCGAGGCCCGCATTGGGCGTGAACTCGGACGCCAGGATCACCTGCGCTTCGTCGGGTGGGGTGATGACCTGATCCTGATGCGAGCACACCACCGATAAGGTTGCGGGAGCATCGGCCATGAAGCCGGGGCGGCCGGTGACGCCATAGGTATGCCGGCCGAGGCCCCAGCCCTTTTCGGATTTTCGCACATCGCCGCCAAGCGCATCGGCCATGATCTGGTGGCCGAAGCAGATGCCCAGCATCGGGGTTTTGCCCGCATAGGCGGTGCGGATGAACTGGCGGAGCGGATCGAGCCAGGCGAAATCGTCATAGACGCCGGCGGGCGAGCCGGTGATGACGATGCCTTCGAGCCGAGCGGGATCGGGCAGTGGCGCGCCATCGGTCACGGCCGCCACCTCATAGGTGAAGGCGTGGCCCGTGGCATCGAACATGCGTTCGAACATTTTGGGATAGGGCGCGAACCGGTCGCGCAGCGGCGCCGGCACCTCGCCCGTCTCGATGATGGTGAGTTTCATGAACGGATTCCAGACAGCGCCACGCCCCTGCCTAGGTGGCAAGGGCATGGTGCTTCACCATAGCGGCTTGGATCAGGCGGCGGAAGGCTCGAAGCTCAGCGCCAGGCCATTGATGCAATAGCGCAGGCCCGTCGGCGCCGGGCCATCGTTGAAGACATGGCCCTGGTGACCGCCGCAGTTGCTGCAATGCACTTCGGTGCGGATCATGCCGTAGGTGGTATCCTCCTTGGAGCCGACAGCCCCATCGATGAAAGTATAGAAGCTCGGCCAGCCGGTGCCGCTGTCGAACTTGGTCTCCGAGGCGAAGAGGGCCTGTTCGCAGCCGGCGCATTTGAAAGTGCCGACGCGGTGCTCGTCATTGAGCGGGGAGGTGAATGGCGGCTCGGTCGCCTCGTGGCGCAGCACCTGATAGACATTGGGTGCCAGCTTTTTCTGCCATTCCTCATCGGAGAGCGCGAAGGGGAATGTCTCCTCCTCGGCGGCAAGGCTCGGCTTGGTATTCATCGGCCAGATGGCCGCAAGGACACCGAGACCGGCAAGGCTGGTGCCGCCCAGCAGCAGGGTCCGTCGATCCATCGTCATCTTCATATCCTCCTCCGATACCGCGCCATGCCGCTGGAGGCATGCGGCACAGCACGGTTCCGGCTGATCCTACGCCTGCCGCCGCGTCATTGGCACGTCAATAAATGGTGAGACCGAAAGGCCACTTGCCTTACCGTTCGAGGGCCCGGAAGATCGTGACGCGAAAACGCGCTTTTCCTTTCCGCCATCATGCTCTAGAGCGGTTGCGGTCTTTTTTTGCTGGCCTTGCGAGGGAACGGATCCGTCCATGACAGAACTCGATAATTCGTCCGACCGCTTTTCCTATGATGCCAGCATCCTGGCGCAGGCGCTGCCCTATATGCAGCGCTATGAGGGCAAGACTGTCGTGGTCAAATATGGCGGCCATGCCATGGGCGACGCCAAGCTCGGCCAGGCTTTTGCCCGCGACATCGCGCTGTTGAAGCAGTCCAAGGTCAATCCGATCGTCGTCCATGGCGGCGGGCCACAGATCGCCTCCATGCTCAAGAATCTCGGCATCGAGTCGAAATTCGAGGGGGGCCTCCGCGTCACCGACCAGCGGACGATGGAGATCGTCGAAATGGTGCTGGCCGGCTCGATCAACAAGGAAATCGTCGCCCTCATCAATGCCGAGGGCGAATGGGCGATCGGGCTGTGCGGCAAGGACGGCAACATGGTCTTTGCCAGAAAGGCCGAAAAGAAGGTGTTCGACCCGACCTCCAATATCGAGCGGGTGCTCGATCTCGGCTTCGTCGGCGAGCCGGTCGAAGTCGACCGTACCCTGCTCGACCTGCTCGCCCGTTCGGAAATGATCCCGGTGATCGCCCCCGTCGCGCCCGGCCGGGACGGGGCCACCTACAATATCAATGCCGATACCTTTGCCGGCGCCATTGCCGGCTCGCTCGGCGCCAAGCGCCTCCTGTTCCTGACCGACGTGCCGGGCGTGCTCGACAGGGACAGGAACCTGATCCCGGAGCTGACGGTGCGCGAGGCCAAGGCGCTGATCGCCGACGGCACGATTTCGGGCGGCATGATCCCCAAGGTCGAGACCTGCCTCGAAGCGCTCGACAATGGCGTCGAGGGCGTCGTCATCCTCAACGGCAAGTCGCCGCATGTGGTGCTGGTGGAGCTGTTCACCGAATATGGCGCCGGCACGCTGATCGTGCGCTGAGAAAAAAGGCCGCCCCGAGGGGCGGCCTTTTCGTTTGCATCAGGCTTCGAGCGGCACGGGCCGCGCCGGCGCGCCATGACCCTGGCCCTGATTGCCGCCGGATTTGAAGAAGGGCACCAGCAGCAGCACCAGAAGGAAGCTCGCCACCTGATACCAGAGGGCGAAGCTCGCCGCGTCGGCAAAGACGCCATGCGGCTGACCGCCGGCGGCGAAGCCATTGGCAAGGCTGCCGAAGAACATCTCGCCCACCACGGCAACGCCCAGCGCGCCGCCCACCTGCTGGAAGGCCTGGAGCGCGCCCGAGCCGGCGCCGGCATCGCGATGCGGCACATTGCGCAGCACCAGCTGGAACAGCGAGGAGAAGCCGAGGCCGAGCCCGACGCCGGCAATCAGCAGCGGCACGAGGAAGGACCAGGGATTGAACGCCTCCCCTGCCCCGGCAATGATCAGATGCAGCCACAATATGCCCGCCGACAGCAACGCCCCGGCCGCGGCGAGGCGCGAGCGCAGATAATGGGCGCCGAAGCGGCCGGCAATGCCCGAGGCGATCAGGACGCCGACCGAGAAGGGCGTATTGGTGAGGCCCGAGGCCAGGGGCGTCAGGCCGAAGCCCGATTGCAGGAAGATCGAGATCACCATGAACATGCCCGGAATGCCCGAGGCGAAAACGGTGATGACGAAGGCGCCGAACATGAAATCGCGATTGGCGATGAGATCGTAATTGAGAAGCTGCGGCTCGCCGTTTCTCGCCCGCGCGCGGGTCCACAGCACGAAGAGCGCAATGCCGATCAGGCCGAGGACGATCATGCCGAAGGTCCAGGCCGGCCAGCCATAGGCGCGGCCCTCGATGATGGGAAAGACGACGAGCACGATGCTGACGGCGAAGAGAAGGATGCCGACATAGTCGTTCCTGAGGGCGGGGTGGCCGGGCAGGCGCGGAATGAGGAAATAGCCGGCGATGACAGCGGCGATGCCGACCGGGATGTTGACGAGGAAGATCGGCTGCCATTCGAGCCCGAAAAGCTGGGCCGAGATCAGGACGCCGCCGAGGATCGGGCCGCAGACCGAGGCCAGGCCGGCCGACAGGCCGAACAGCGAGAAGGCTTGCCCCCGTTCGTGCGGGGGGAAGGTGACGGTGGCGATGGCCAGCACCTGCGGCGTCATCATGGCGCCGGCAAGGCCCTGGATGATGCGGGCGACGATCAGGAATTCGATATTGGGCGAGAGGCCACACAGCGCCGAGGCGATGGTGAAGGCGCCGACGCCCCAGAGGAACATGGTGGTGCGCCCGAGAATGTCGCCCAGCCGCCCGAAGGGCAGAAGCCCGAGGGCGAAGGCCAGCACATAGGCGGCGACGACCCATTCGATCTGGTTGTCGGTCGCCCCGAGCCCGTCGCGCATGCTGGGCAGGGCGACATTGACGATGGTCACGTCGATCAGGTTCATGAAATTGGCGATGAGCAGCACGAACAGGGCCGGCCAGCGGCGCGGATCGGCCGTGTCCGGCGTAATTGGAGCGGTTTGGGCCTCGGCCATTTCGCTATCCTTCAAAAATACTCGTTTTAACGAAGGCCCGCTCGATCTCGGCGAAAACGCGATCGAGCGAAGCCTGGGAATCGGTTTCGAAGCGCCAGTAATCGGCCAGCGCTCCCGTGGCCAGGACGGCCGCGGCCTCAGGATCGATGTCGGCCCGGAAAGACCCGTCCTCACCCCCCAGCCGGAAAATCTCGGCAAACTGGCCGCGCCACACGGAATGGAGCGGCGCGACGATTCTGCCGATGGTCGGATCACGCCTGCCCCGTTCGACAAGATCTGTCAGTACGATGATGAGACCGGGCATATCCTCGACGGTTTCGCGGAAATCATCGAACTCCATGCGCAATTGTTCGAGCCCGGACTTGCCGGCGCGGGGACGGCTTTGCGACTGGTTGCGGAAATCATCACGCAGGCTCTCCGCCACCAGCGCCACCAGGGCTTCCTTGGTCGGAACGTGATAGTGGAGCGTTGCGATATTGATGCCCACACGGGCCGCGATATCGCGGGTGCGCAGGCCCTCGAGGCCCTTTTCGGCAATGAGGGCGCGTGCGGCGGCGGCGATGGCGGCTTTGCGGTCCTCGCCGCTTTCGCGCCGGGCCGACGTCAGGATGGGGGTCACGCAAGACCTCTCTGGTTCGGAGGACAGCGAATTAGCATGGGTGGCGCCCTCAATCAATCATTTGATTGAGAAGGCTGGCCTGCGCGAAATGCAAAGCAAGCGAAGCCTTTGGCTTTGCCGTATTTAAGTCCATTTGCCGGGTAATGACCGATAAGTGGAGCCTGTCATGCAGGTTTCATGCAGACGACACAAGTTTAAACGGCCCGCTTTATTTCCTGCCTTTCCCCTTGCATGCGGGCCGGACGAGAGTCATTTCCAAAGGATCAAAGCCCGCCGACGCGCGGCCTGCCGCCTCAATTGCCATTTGAAAGCCGGAGACGACAATGACGCTTACCAAGACCCTCACCCTGAGCCTGTTCGGCAGCGCCGCCTCGCTCCTGGCGCTGCAGCCGGCGGTGGCGCTCGACGCCCAGGCCTTTGTCGACCGGTTCGAGACCGTCTATGAAAGCTTCGGCTATGCGCTCGAATTCGGCGCGACCAAGCTCAAGGGCGACACCATCGTCGTCGAAGGCGTCACCGTCGGCCTCAAGGGCATGGAAGACAGCGCCATGACCTTCGACACGGAGCTGACCTTCTCCGGCGTCACCGAATTGCCCGATGGCGGCTTCATGGCCCGGCAGATGACCCTGCCCGATGTCGAAACCGATATCGAGGAAGAGGTTCCCGGCCATGTCTCGCTCAAGGATATCGTGCTCGAAGGCCTCTACCTGCCGGGCGGCGACGCCATCGACGCGCAGGCAATGATGCAGCTTTACGGCACCATGCGCACCGGCCCCCTCAGCATCACGCGGAATGGCGCCGAGGTCTTCAGCATCCAGTCGATGGAAGCGGGCAATGTGTTCAATCCCGCCCAGGGCAGCGCCGAGCTCGTCGACATCGCCTCGCATATGAACATCAAGGGGCTGTCGGTCGATCTCTCCACCGTCAAGGACGAAGACCCCGCCGCCGGCGCCACCATCGAGGGGCTGGGGCTGACCCGCATCAATGGCGACATCGCCGAATCCCTCAAATGGACCATGGCCGATGGCCGCATGGTGGTCGACCAGTTCCTGTTCGATTTCGCCGATGTCGGCGCCGTCGACATCAAGGTCGACATTGCCGGGCTCACCCCTGCCCTTCTCGACCAGATCTATGCCATGCAGGCCTCGATGCTGGCTGAGGGCACCGACCCCGCGAGCGAGGAAGCCCAGGCCGCCCAGATGATGGCCGGCATGCAGATCGCCCAGGCGCTCACCATCACCAGCGCCTCGGTGCGCTATGACGACGCCTCGATCGCCGGGCGCCTGCTCGATTTCTTCGCCGCCCAGCAGGGCATCGAACGCGCCCAGCTCGTCGAGGGACTCAAGGCCATGGTGCCGCAAATGGTCGCCGGCGCCGGTATCCCGGCGCTGGGCGAGCTCGTCGCCGGGCCCACCGCGACTTTCCTTGACGATCCCCAGAGCGTGGAAGTCTCGATCCAGCCGGCAACGCCCGCTTCGATCCTCGTGCTCAGCGCCGCCGCCGCCAATCCGGCCGGCCTGATCAACGCCCTCGGCCTCACCGTCACCGCCAATCAGGCGGCGCAATAAGCATGGACACGGGGCGGCCTCGCGCCGCCCCTTGCTCACGGATGCATGGGACCGGTTTTTCTGGCATAATGACGTCATGAACGATTTGAGCCCGCCGCGTCCCGCTTCTCTCGACCATGTCACCGATTGGGTCTTCGATCTCGACAACACGCTCTATCCGCGCGAATGCAATCTCTTCGCCCAGATCGACGTCAGGATCACGCACTACGTCATGGACGTCACCCGCCTCGATTTTGAGGCGGCACGGGCGCTGCAGAAAAGCTATTACCGGGATTTCGGCACCACCCTCAACGGGCTGATGCAAAGACATAAGATCGATCCCGACCACTTCCTCAACACGGTCCATGCCATAGACTACAGCCCCGTCGCGGCGCATCCCGATCTCGTCTCGGCGATCCGCACGCTGCCGGGGCGCAAATTCATCCTCACCAATGGCGATGTCGGCCATGCCCGTTCGGTGCTGACGCGGCTCGGCGGCGATGATCTGTTCGAGCATGTGCACGACATCAGGGCGATGACCTTCGTGCCGAAGCCACATCGAGCCGCCTATGACGGCTTCCTGGCCCGCCACGGCATCGATGCCGCCCGCGCGGTGATGTTCGACGACCTCGAAAAGAACCTCGTCGTGCCGCATGAACTGGGCATGAGCACCGTCCATGTGGTGGCCGGGGACGGCTTTGCGCATGAGCAGGTCGATGCCTGGGAGCTGGACCGGGCGACGGGCCCCCATGTGCACCATGTGACGGATAATCTGGCGCGGTTTTTACGCGGGGTGGGATAGGTTCACGCTCCGCTCGTCGCCCTCGGGCTTGACTCGAGGGGTTGCAACTTGCCGAAGCATCCAGAAGGGAAGAGCCCTCGGGTCAAGCCCGAGGGTGACGAGCGAGGCGGTCGTGGGATCAGCGCAGCCGTCCCTCAACCGCGATCGCTTCCCGCGGGCTTGACCCGCGGGTCTCTTGGAAAACCGCTTTGCGAGGGCGCGACAAGTGGCCCGCGGGTCAAGCCCGCGGGAAGCGGCTGTGTTTGGGGAGCATATGGCCTCCCCCGTAAAGCCCGCGGGAAGCGGCTGTGGGGGAACACGCAAGAAAACCCCTCACATATTGTTCAAGTGCAGGATGTTTCCGTCCGGGTCCTTGAACCAGACCATCTTGAAATCCCCGGTGACGTGGATATCGCCCTTGAGTTCCATGCCCGGATAATGCTCGAAGGCCACGCCCTTGGATTTGAGAGCTTCGGTGATGGCCTCGATCTCGTCACCGACGCCCCAGACCACGGCATTGGCCTGGTTGGTGCCGGCAAAATCGGATTTATAGACGACGAGCGCCGTGTCCCCGGTCTGGAACTGCAGCACGTCGCCGCCGTTCTCGGTGAGCGGCAGGTCCAGAATAGTCTCATAGAAATGACGAGCACGCTCGATATCGCTGACCGCTACAATGGCGGATGATGGCTTGTCCCTGAGCATTGGCTTTCCTCTCCTCTGTCGGTTCTCAACGGGCGGGAACGGGCTTCGGTTCGCAAATCCTGTCGACGCTCGCCGAGCCTCCCGATAAGATCGAGGACGCCGGCGGGCCTCCCATTCCGACATCGCCGGCCAAATCCTCTCCATCGCTATCCGTTCGAAAACGCAATTTCATTTCTAGGGAATTCGATCATGGACTATCGCCGTCTTGGAAAATCCGGCCTCAAGGTCAGCGAATTGTCGCTCGGCTCCTGGGTCACTTTCGGCAAGCAGGTCGACGAGAACGAGGCCATGGCGCTGATGGCGCTGGCTTATGACGAAGGCGTCAACTTCTTCGACAATGCCGAAGGCTACGAGGCCGGCGAATCCGAAGCGCTGATGGGCGCGGCGCTCGAAAGGCTCGGCTGGAGCCGCGACAGCTATTCCGTCTCCTCCAAGGTGTTCTGGGGCGGCGAGAAGCCGACGCAGAAGGGCCTCAGCCGCAAGCATGTCACCGAAGCCTGCCACGCCGCGCTCAAGCGCCTGCGCGTCGATTATCTCGACCTTTATTTCTGCCACCGCCCCGATATCGATACGCCGATCGAGGAAACGGTCTGGGCCATGCACAATCTCGTCACCCAGGGCAAGGTGCTCTATTGGGGCACGTCAGAATGGACGGCGCAGCAGCTGACCGAAGCCTGGGCCGTCGCCAAGGATCTCAAGATCACCCCCCCCGTGATGGAGCAGCCGCAATATAACCTGTTCGTGCGCCAGAAGGTCGAGGGCGACTACCTGCCGCTTTACGATCTCATGGGGCTCGGCACCACCATCTGGTCGCCGCTCGCCTCGGGTGTCCTGACCGGCAAATATAATGACGGCATCCCCGCAGACAGCCGCATGAACCTGCCCGGCTATGAATGGCTGAAGCGCCAGTGGGAGGGCGAGGAAGGCCAGGCGCGGCTCGGAAAGATCAAGAGCCTCGCTGCGCTTGCCGGGGAGATCGGGCTGCCCATCCACCATCTGGCGCTGCTCTGGTGCCTTGCCAATCCGCATGTATCGACCGTCATTCTCGGGGCGTCGAAGAAAGCGCAGCTCGAGGACAATCTTTCGGCGCTGCAGTCGAAGGACAAGCTGACGCCTGACGTGCTGGCGCGGATCGAGGAGATCATGGGCAACAAGCCGGCCGCGCCGCAGCGGTATTGAGGGGCTCGCTCTTGGGAGGCCGCTGGTGGCACGCCCTCGTGGTTCGAGGGTCGGCCAAGCGGCCTCCCGCCTCACCATGAGGGCTACTGGTTGGGGAAGCGCTGTCCCTCGCCTTGACTCAGACATACCGGCCTTCCAGTAGCCCTCATGGTGAGGTGCGAGCTCTTGCGAGCCTCGAACCACGAGGGCGTGCTCCTATGCCATTGCCACGCCTCGTGGTTCGAGGCGCCAAACGGCGCGCTCACCATGAGGCTGCTGGAGGGAACGGATGACGCCGCCTGCCGGCGCAGGTATCATCACGCCAAATGACCGACTCCTCCCGCTTCACCCAGGCCGCAGAAACCAGGCTCAGCCTTTCCGAAAGGCTCGAGAATCTGCGCCATCTCGGGCGGCTGATGGCGCAGATGTGGCGCACCAGCCGCTGGCTGACCGCGCTCAGCATCATTCTGAGGCTCATCCGCGCCGTCCAACCCGTCGCCATGCTCTATGTGGGCAAGCTCATCATCGACGAGGTGGTGCGGCTGACGGGGATAGCAGCACCCGGACCCGGTTTCGCCGATTGGTGGAACAGCGGTGCGCTGGCGCCGGTCGCCTTCTATCTCGGCCTCGAATTCCTGCTCGTCATCGGCACGGATCTGCTGACCCGGGCAACCTCATTGGTCGATTCCATCCTCGGCGAGCTTCATTCCAATACGGTCAGCATCGAATTGATGCAGCATGCGGCGCGGCTCGACCTGCTGCAGTTCGAATCCCCCGATATTCAGGACCGGCTGGAGCGCGCGCGCCGGCAGGCGGCGGGGCGCAGCGGTCTCCTGTCACAGGTGTTGGGCCAGGCGCAGGATATCATCACCGTGCTGACGCTGGCGGCGGGCCTTTTCGTCTATGCGCCCTGGCTGATCCTCTTATTGCCGATCTCCTTCGTGCCGGCGGTGTGGGGCGAAACCCGCTTCAACACGCTTTCCTATTATCTCAGCCGCGGCCGCACGCCCGAGCGGCGGCAGCTCGAATATCTGCGCCATATCGGAGCCAGCGCCGATACCGCCAAGGAAATCAAGCTGTTCGGGCTCGGCGATTTCCTCGTCGATCGCTTCCGCACGCTGGCCTCGACCATCTTTCTCGAAAACCGCAAGATCGCCATCGACCGGGCGGTCTGGGGGGCGCTGTTCGCCAGCATTTCGACGCTGACCTATTATGGCGCCTATGGCTATATCGTCTGGCGCACCATTGCCGGCGAGTTCAGCATCGGCGACCTTGCCTTTCTCTCCGGCTCGTTCCTGAGGCTCAACGGGCTGTTCCAGAAAATCCTGCTCGGCTTCACCCAGATCGCCGGCCAGTCGCTTTATCTCGACGACCTGTTCTCCTTCTTCGAAATCCAGCCGGCCATATTGCCGCCGGCCAATCCCAAAGCCTTTCCGCATCCGATCCGGGACGGCATCGTCTTCGACAATGTCGGCTTTCGCTATCCCGAGGCGGAAGACTGGGCCATTCGGGGCCTCAGCTTCACCCTCAAGGCCGGCGAGACGCTGGCGCTGGTGGGCGAGAACGGGGCGGGCAAGACCACTATCGTCAAGCTGCTGACCCGTCTTTATGACCCCAATGAAGGCCGCATCACCGTCGACGGCATCGATCTCAGGGATATTCCGCTGCCCGAAATCCATGCCCATATCGGGGTGATCTTTCAGGATTTCATCCGCTACAGCCTCACCGCCGCCGAGAATATCGGGGTCGGCCGCATCGAGGAACGCGCCGATCAGGGCCGCGTCGAATCGGCGGCCGAGAGCAGCCTTGCCGATGCGGTGGTCGAAAAACTGCCCATGCGCTATGAGCAGCCGCTCGGGCGGCTGTTCAACAAGGGGCGCGATCTCTCCGGCGGCGAATGGCAGAAGATCGCCATTGCCCGCGCCTATATGCGCGATGCCGACCTCATCATTCTCGACGAACCGACGGCGGCGCTCGACGCCAAGGCGGAAGCGGAAGTGTTCGAGCGCTTCAAGAGCCTCGCCCTGGGCAAGAGCGCCGTCATCATCTCGCACCGCTTCTCGACCGTGCGCATGGCCGACCGCATCCTGGTGCTCGAAAACGGGCAGATCCTCGAAAGCGGCACGCATGCGGAATTGCTGGCGCTCAATGGCCGCTATGCCGAGCTGTTCGAATTGCAGGCGGCCGGGTATCGGTAGGCTGTGTCCGTCGCCGGGGTTGGAAGGTCAGTTAACTCGGAACGCATCCCAAACTCGATGTCATTCCGGCGAAAGCCGGAAACCAGTTTTCCTGGGCAGCATCGTTAAACTGGTTCCCGGCTTTCGCCGGGATGACGTTCGGTGGTTGACGCAGCTCAGGGCAGCGAAAACCTAATCCCGCTTCACCCGCTGGATCGCGCCGGCCTGCGGATTATAGCCATGCGCGGCGAGCAGGAAGGCGACGATGGTGCAGCCGGCCACAACGGCGAAGGCGACGAGATTGAACTGCCCATAGGCGGCGAAGCGGACCAGTTCGACCGCATGAGTGAAGGGATTGGCCTGCGACAGGTAATAGACGAAATCCGCCCCCGCTTCGCGCAGCTTCCACAAGGGGTAAAGCGCCGAGGACAGGAAGAACATCGGAAAGACGACGAAGTTCATCATGCCGGCGAAATTCTCGATCTTGGGCGTATAGACCGAAACCAGAAGCCCGATCGAACCCAGCATCAGGCCGGTGCAGATGATGGCGGGGATGACGTAGAAGCTGCCGAACCCCGGAAAGTGATAGCCGACAAGCCATGCCACCAGGAGGAAGGCATAGGACTGGATCAGCGCCAATATGGTGGCGCCAACGATCTTGGCGAACAGCAGATAGCTGCGCGGCAGGGGCGAAACCAGCATCACCCGCATGACGCCGGCCTCGCGATCATAGACCATGGACAGGGCCGATTGCATGCACTGGAACAGGATGACCATGCCGACGAGCCCCGGCAGGATATATTCCTGATAGGGCGTATAGGTGCGATAGGGCGGGATGATCGAAACGCCCAGAAGATCATGCAGGCCCGTGGCGAAGACGAGGAGCCACAGGCCCGGCCGCACCAGCGCCGAAATGAGCCGTTCGGTCTGGCGCAGGAACTTCGCGATCTCGCGCCAGGTGATGGAATAAAGGCCGAGCCAGAGATGCGTTGCGGTCAGAGACACTGGTGCTCCGGCTCATCGGTGCCGAGGGTGTCGAGCACATTGGTCTGGTGCAGGAAGCCTTCGAAGGGCGCTTCGGCAATCACCGCATTATGGGTCGCCAGCACGATCGGCATGCGCATCTGCCCGTCCCAGGGGCGGAAATTGAGCTGCACGCCCTTGGAGCCGTCCATGCGGAGCCGGCTGCTGCGCAGATACTCGTCCACTTCCTGATGATCGGTGCTGCGGGTCTTGGCATAGGCGGTGACGATGGATTTCGCCGCGATCCAGGTGGCCCAATCCTGCCCGGTCATGCGACGGCCGCCGGTTTTCTCCTCGAAGCGGATCGTCACCTGGGTGGAGCCGTCGCGGTCCCAGGCCCATTGCCATTCGCTGGCGGTAAGCCCCGTCGTGCCGATCACCGGGCGCGGCAATTGCGTGTCATAGGGCAGGTAGCGGGCGAATTCGCCATCGGTGTCGGCGACATAGATCAGATCGTAATCGGCGCCGCCGGTGATGAGCTGATTATTGTTGGCCTCGCGATTGGCGGGGTCGGTCGCCAGCGTGAATTCCCGCTCGTCGACGATTTCGAGGCGTTGTCGCTCGGCCGAGGCGCGGAAGGCGGCGGCCAGTTCCTTGTCGCGGTCGAGCGGGCCGACGAGCATGAGGATGCGCGTCCAGTCGCGAAGGCGCAGCCATTGCACCATGGCATCGCTGGTCTGGCGATCGGAGGCCGCCGTGTGCAGCAGGTTGGGATAGCAGCGATTGCGCAGATAATCCGCGGGCGCGGTGGTGTTGACGAGTGTCACCGGCAGATCCTGCGTCGCCGCCGCGACCTGATCGACAAGCGGCGCCGGCAGATCGAGCATGATGAAGCCTTCGCCGGCCCCTGCCATTTCCCCCACCTTGGCGATGAGGCCGGCGGCATCGGCGGCTTCCTGATGGTCGATGGAAACGGCCTGCTCGACGGCGTCGGAGACGAAAGCCAGGTCCTCGACGCCCATTTCGGCCCCGTCGATCGGATTGCCGCCGGGGGCGATCTCGATGCGGGTATAGGCCACGAGCGGATCGTAGCGCGGATCCTCGGCAAGCCCGAGATAGCCGATGGTGATGGGGGTCTGGGCCAAGGCCGGGGCGGAAAGCAGCCCCAGCGCCAGAACGGCGAGCGGTGCGACCTTAATCATCGATGACCACCGAATGCGGCACGCGCCCGACCGGAATGGATTCGGTCGCCGCCAGCGTGTTCATGTCGATGATGGTGATATCGTCGGAAAGCCCGTTGGCGACATAGGCCATGGTCTCGTCGCTGGAGAGGTCGACCGACCAGGGGCGCTTGCCCACCAGCACATATTGGATGACTTCCTTGTTCGCCGTGTCGACCACGGCGACATGGTTGGCGCGCCCGAGGCTCACCAGCACCTTGGAGCCGTCCTTGGTGATGGCCATGCCCACAGGCGTCACATCTTCCTCGCGGAAGCCTGGCGGCACGAAGATCAGGCTGTCGCCCTTGATCTCGTTGGTGGCCGTATCGATGACATAGATCTCGCTCGACAATTCGCACGACACCCAAAGTTCGGACCCGTCCGGCGTGAGAATGAAGCGGCGGGGGCGGGTGCCGACGAGGATGTTCTTGGTCACGGCGCCCGTCGCGACATCCACCACATGTACCATATCGGCCACTTCCGAGGTCACATAGGCGGTCTTGCCATCCGGGGTGATGAGCACGCCTTCGGGCTCGGCGCCGGTCGGCACGTCCTGGACGGAAAGGCGGCTTTCCATGTCGATGGCTTCGAGGCGCGAATCCTCCTCGTTCGAGACGAACATGGTCTTTTCGTCTGGCGAGAAGGCGAAGACTTCGGGGCTCGGGCCGGTGGGGATGGAATCGACCACTTCGAGGCTCGCCACATCGATGATGTCGATGACGTCATCATCGCCGCAGGCGACATAAAGCAGGGTCTTTTCGGCGTTGAAATGCATGTCGCGCGGGCGGCGCGAGGTTTCGATGCGCTTGACGATCTGATGCGAGGGATCAAGCACCACGACTTCATGGCTCTTTTCGTTGGAAACGAAAATCATCCCGGTGCCGGCGGCCGAGGCCGGCAGAGCGGCGAAAGCCGTGGCGAGTGCCACGGCCAGAGGGAGCAGGAACTGTTTCATGGTCCACCTCACTTGACGATGAAGGTGCCGGAAAGACCGCGATCCTCATAACCATCGCCCCAGAATTTATATTCGCCGGGGCGGATGGGTACGAACCAGATGTCCACCGTGCCCTCGTCGTCGAATTCGACACTGTAAAGGCCGTAGGGCGTCACTTCGAGATCGTTGATGATGACCTGGTTGATCCAGGAATTGCGGAACAGCTCGGGCGCCACCACCGCCAGCTCCTCGCCGCCGTCATGCACGATGCGCCAGCGATAATATTTGCCGGTTTCGAGCTCGTATTCGGTCTCGGAAAAGGTCAGTTCCGCGCTGTCGATCGACAGATCCGGCAGGCGCGTCGCATTGGCCGCCAGATTGCCTTCGGCATGCGCCGCCGGAATAATGAGCGAAAAGGCCACGCCCACAGCAAGTAGAGCCTTTGCAACGAAATTTGCCACGTCCGTCCCTCCAATCATGAAAAAGCGATATTTTCTTGTGGGGGCACTGTGTTGACCCCCGGCAGGCGAAGCAACGCGCGCATAACAATGTGTAACATTGGGTCGGCTAATAAGTGCCGATGCTAGCGATGCGGGACGATGACCGGAGGACCCTGATGGATTGCCAGCTTCACGCAGCCCCTTGCAAAGCCAATCCATGACCGCCCCCGTCATCGCTTTCAACGGCATCGAGAAGGCCTATGGGCAGACCAAGGCGCTCAAAGGCATCAGCTTTTCCATCGGCGCCTCGGAAGTGGTTGGACTGCTGGGGCCGAACGGGGCGGGCAAATCCACCCTGTTCCAGATCGCGGCGGGTCTCTTCGCTCCCGATGCCGGGACGGTCGACGTCTTCGGGCTCGACTACAAATCCAATGCCTCGACTATTCTCGCCGATCTCGGCGTTGTGTTCCAGGCGCGCTCGGTCGATCTCGACATGTCGGTCAAGGCGAACCTCGCCTTCCACGGCCGCCTGTTCGGCCTATGGGGCAAGGGGCTCGACGAGCGGATCGGCGAGGTGACGCAGCTTCTCGAAATATCGGACCTGCTGAAACGCCCGGTGCGCACGCTGTCAGGCGGCAATCAGCGCCGCGTCGAGATCGCCCGCGCCTTGCTCAACCGGCCGAAACTCCTGTTGATGGACGAACCCTCGGTCGGGCTCGACCCCACGACGCGGCGCAATCTCGTCGCCCATATGCAGGTGGTACGCCAGCAGCGCGGCACCTCGATCCTGTGGGCGACGCATCTCGTCGAGGAAGTGGCCGATGCCGACCGCATCGTGCTGATCGCCGCCGGCGAAGTGCTGCAAAGCGGCACCCCGGCGGAAATCATGGCGGCGGCCGGAGCCGACAACCTGACCGACGCCTATATCGCGCTGACGCGGACCAGCGCCGCGCCGGCGGGCGAGGAAGCCTAGCTCAGCGGAAGCCGCCGGGATTGCGCCGGCGCCAGTCCCATGGCGCATCGATGCGGGCATTGGGCTGCCAGAAACCCAGCTGCGCGGTCTTGGCTTCCGCTTCGGCCGGCACATAATCCTCGGACTGCTCGAGATAGGCCATGGCCATGCCGGCGCGCACCATTTCCTCGCCGACATCCTTGCCGCCGACGGTGCAGGTGCCGAGCCGACGGTTGAAGGGATCGGGCTCGCCGCTGAGCGTGCAGGTGACCTCCCCTTCCGACAGAATGGTATCGAGCGTGGCCTTGGCGGCGTCCCAGCAGGCCCAGATGCGATCAGCGACGAAGCATCTCTGGCTGCGCTCGGGGGCATCGATGCCGAACAGGATGACGCGCTGGTCATTGACCATGATGATATCGGCATCGACCGACCGGGCCGGGCCGGTCACCGTGTCGGCATCCTGCGCCATGGCCGGCGCCGCCAGCATGGCCAGGCCAATCACGGCCATCCGCAATAAAAACATCGGTTCCTCCTATGTAATTGTTCATGCCGGCCTCCCGCCGGATTGGCTATAAAGACAGTAAAACCGGGAGGAGAACCATGAAAACCATTGCCGTAGCCGCCATGGCCGCCCTGCTGTTCATGCCCATGACTGCCGAAGCCGGCCCCGTCGAAGAGCTGCTGAGCGGCGCGCGCACCGAATGCCGGGGCTGCGACCTGACCGATGCCCGCTTCAAGAAGGCGGACCTTTCGGGCGTCGACTTCACCGGGGCGACACTGACCGGGGCGACCTTTCACCGGGCCATCCTCAAGGGCGCCGTCTTTGATGGCGTCGTGGCGAACGGGGCCAATTTCAACCTCGCCGATCTCAGCAATGCCAGCTTTGTCGGCGCCGATGTCAGCGACAGCCTGTTTTACGAGGCCCAGCTTTCCGGGGCCAAATTCGACGATGCGAAACTCGTCAATGCGCGCCTCCAGCATGCGAGGCTGACGGGGGCGAGCCTGCTCAACGCCAATCTCGACGGCGCCGTGGCCAAGCAGGCGCGCCTCAACAACGCGACGCTCACCGGCGCTTCGCTGCTGCGCACCAATTTCGACGGCGCCAGCATCGGCCGTTCCAGCTTCGACAAGACACGCATCGACAATGCCCGCTTCACCGGCGTCAACGGCGCCGGCGCCAGTTTTGCCGGCGCCATCATCACCATGACCGATTTCTACAATGCCGATATCAGGCGGGCGAATTTCGCCGAGGCGCAAGTGGCGGGCTCGCGCTTCACCCGCGCCAAGATCAACAACGAGTCCTTCGCGGATGCCGAAATGCGCCAGAACTGGATGCAGGACGGGCAATTGCGGGAATGAGCGGGGCCTTGCGGCCTCAGGCAGGCGGCTTTGCCGGCACATAGGGCGCCTCGACCACTTCGAGCCGGGTCTGGCTCTGGAAATAGCCGGAATTGATCTGCTGCGTTTCCCGGTTGAGCGCTTCCTGCCCCTTCTTGCGCAGATAGCTCGATTCGATGCGCACGGCCTGGCCCAGCGCATCCTCGTGGCCATTGCAGATCTGGTGCTCGAACTGCTTGCCGACCGGGTTCTCGCCCGGCTGCAAAGGAATATCCTCGCATTCGAGATTCCATCGGCCGAACCGTTCGCGCAGATTGCGCCCGAGCGTCACCGCCACCCGCCGCTCGCGCAGGCTTGCGCGTTCATCGGTCACCACGCGAATGCCGCGCACGATGCCCTCCGCGTCGATCAGCACCGAAATGATGACCGGATGGGCATAGATGGAAGTACCGCCGCGAAACACCTCATATTCGCTCTCCAAGGCCCTGGCGACATAGTCCATTTCGTCGTCATTGGCGAAATAGACTTCATGCAGGCCCGAGGGCTCGGCCGGGCACTGGGCGAAGCTGGCAAAGCCCGCGATGAATTGCGAGGGCGGACCGCCATTGGTGCCGCAGGCGATATCGACCACCTCCGTATCGGGAATGAGGCTTGCGGGTTCTCCGATTTTGACATCCCAGATGGAGAAGGCCGGCACCAGCCGCGGATCGAGTTGCGCCCACGCCATGCCTGCCCCCACGAGCGGGTACAGGCCCAGCACGGCCCCCACAAGGCAATGACGCAGGCGCATGGGTTTACTCGAGATTGGTGCAGGTCTTGCTCGCGCTGTCGCCGAAGAAGTCCTGACACTGCTCGAGCGTGGTCTCGCCGGCACCCTGCACATGGGTCTGGATGTAGGCCACGAGATTGACGAGGTCCGGCTGGCGGAAGGTCTTGCCCTTGCGCGGCGTCTGGCCCGCATCGAAATCGGCCATGACCTGTCCGAAGCACACATCCGGGTTCTTGTAGGCCTGGCTGTCATGGAAGGGCATCGGCGTGCCGGGAATGCCGCAGCGGATGATGTCCATGAAGCCCTGCGTATCGAGCTGGCTTTCGCGCAGCTTGGCCGCGGCGCCTTCGGAGCGCGGGTTCTTGCCCATGCCGTCGCCGTTCCAGCCATGGCAGGAGATGCAGTTGCCGAGGCGGCTGAACACGTCATGGCCGCGTTCGATATTGGCGCCTTCAAGCAGGCTTACATTCATGAATTCGGTGATCGGATAACCCTCGAAAGTCCCCTCGGGGGACGCGGTCGAGGCCGCTTCGCTTGCGCCAGCCTTGGGCCCGGCACCCGCCGGAGGCTGGAAGGAAAAGGCGGCGACCGGGACGGCGGCGACGATCAGGGCGGCCAGAAATAGCCTGGTGCGGATGGCAAAGGATTGCATTGCGAAGGGTTCCCAGCATTTGAAATGGTGCTGCCGGGCACGTTGCGCGCCCGGCATTCAGCGCTCAGTTCATCGCTTAAAGCGCGAAGACATAGAGCATGTTGGCCGAAGGCCGGTTCTCGAGCTCGGGATGGCCGAACGCATTGCCGGCATTGCCGCCGCCGGCAATGGCGATGTACTGCTTGCCATCGACCTCGAAGGAAACCGGCGGGGCCAGGAACGAATTGCCCATGTTGATGGACCATTTCTGCTCCAGCGTCTGGGCGTCATAGGCCCCGAAGGTGCCATCGAGTTCCCCCGTCCAGACCAGGCCGGGGGTCGCGAGAACGCCGGCATAGTTCGGATAGGGACGGTCGACCTTGACGACCTGCTCGCCGGTCGCGACGTTGAAGCCGAAGATGGAGCCACCCTGGACGCCCGATGCGGCAGCCGCACCACCGGTGAAGATGGTGCCGCCCACCACATCGGCCGGATCGACCGGATCGACGCTCAGATCCGAACAGCCCTCGATGCCGGCGCCATAGGCGATGCCGGAGGTGGAATCATAGGCCGTCGGCCAGAAGTTGATGCCGCCCTGGATATTCGGGCAGGTTTCCACATTCTCGCCGCCACGACGCTGGGCGCCATTGGCATATTCCTGCAGCGATTTGGCGCTGTCATATTCCACCGGCTTGCCGGTCTTGGGATCGATGCCCTTGGTCCAGTTCAGCTTGGTGACATACTGGCTGGCATTGATGAACGAGCCATTGGTGCGGTCGAGCGTGTAGAAAATGCCGTTGCGGCCGAAATGGGCCAGGACCTTGCGGTCTTCGCCATTGACCTGGGTATCCATCAGCAGTTGGACGCCGACTTCGTCATAGTCCATGTAGTCGCCGGGCGTGTACTGGAAATACCATTTGAGTTCGCCCGTATCGGCATCGAGCGCCACGGACGAATTCGAATAGAGATTGTCGCCCGGACGGTATTCGGGATCGTACATCGGCACAGGGTTGCCCGTGCCCCAATAGATCGTGTTGGTGGTCTCATCATAAGACCCGGTGACCCAGGCGGCGGCGCCTCCGGTCTTCCAGCAATCGGGATTGCCGGCTTCTTCGCACAGCCAGGTTTCGCTGCCGGGCTGGCCGGGCTCGGGGACGGTATAGAAGCGCCAGCTTTCCTCGCCGGTTTCGGCGTCGAGAGCGGCGATCCAGCCGCGCGTGGCCCAGTCGCCATAGGACTGGCCGACGATGATCTTGTCCTTGATCACGAGCGGCGCGTTGGTGAAGCCTTCGCCCTGCTCGGTGCCGACCTGCTGATCCCAGACGATATCGCCGGTCTCGTCGTCGAAGGCCATGACGCGGCCGTCGTTGAGCGCGACGATGACGAGATTGTTCCAGAGCGCGAGACCGCGGCTGGCCAGGAGGATGCCGCGGTTCGGATCCTTATCGATGCCGGTATCGCCGACCCACACCACATCGCCGCGCGTGCCGGAGGTGGCGTCGATCTTGTAGGGCGTGCCCCAGGGATCGGTGATGTAAAGGAAACCGTCCTTGGCGAGCGGCGTCGCTTCGACGCCGCCAGTGCCGAAGCTCGACGGCTCAAGCCCGCCCAGCGGCACGGCATAAGCGAGCTTCAGGCCAGAGACGTTATCCGCGGTGATTTCATCGAGCGGGCTGAAACGGTTGGCATCATAGGTGCGGTGCACCATCAGCCAGTTGCCGGCCTCCTCCGCCGACCCCGCATTGGCCAGCCGTTCGGGCGTGGCGTCATCCGCATAAGCCGCCATGCCTGAGAGCAGGCTGGCAGCAGCAATGCCCAGCAACAGGCGCTTGCCGATCTTCATGGTTCTCCCCCCTCTTTCGGGTTTTTGTGGAGAGGCCATGTGATATTGCCGCAGCGTCAATTTGTCCTATCTAGATCATAGGAAAAATTTAAAATCGCCGCGAGATTTAGCCGGTGCGCGGCAGGGGCTGGGCTTCCTGGGGGATCATTTCCTCCAGATACTCGGTCTTGCAGAATTCCTCGATGCTGCGGAAGATGTCGGCATAGGCGCGCAGCGTCATCAGATGCTTGGGCATGGCCAGCACGACGCTGCGGCTGAGGTTCTGGATGGGGAAGATCTGCACGGCCTCGCGCACCGAAGCCGGCAGGTTGGGCAGCAGCGATAGCGGACAGTGCGCGGTCGCAAGACCGGCGGCAACGATATCGGCGGCGGCAGGATAGGTCATGGCCGAGAAGGTCGGCGTCGCGCCGGGCAGGTTGTGCCGGAACCAGTCGTCGGACTGGGTGCGCAGCGAAATGGCGCTGTTGATGTCGACGAAATAGCTCAAGGGCCCCGACAGATTCTGCGGCCGCTCCTTGCTGAGCGCATGCTTGATATCGACCAGCGGCACCGCGGTGGGAACGAGCCAGGCGATCTGGTCGTCGAACAGCTTCGAGACGATGAAGGAGCTGCGATCGTCAGCCAGCGCGTCCTCGCTGACCACGGCGCAATTGAGCTGATGCAGGCGCAATTGCTCGACCAGCTCGGCACTGGTGACGGCATATTTGATTTCGAACTTGACGAAGCCGGGCTGGCTGGAGGCGATGCGGGCGGCGGCGGCGACGAAGCGGCCATGCAGGGTCGGCGTCACGCCCATCTGCCAGGTCACCGTGTTCTGCAGGAAGCGCTGGCGGTGTTCATCCAGCATGCCGTCGAGCCGGCCGAGCAAATCTCCGCTGGCCTTGAACCAGTATTCGCCCGAGGGCGTGAGCTTGATCGCACCCGTCCGGTTGCGCTGAATAAGCTGCGCATCCAGCTTTTCTTCGAGCTTGGCCAGTTGTTGGGAGATCGACGGTTGAGAAAGGCCGATTCTTCGGGAAGCCTTCGTTATCGAACCGGAGACGACGACCGCCTGGAAGATTTGCAGTTGCTTGAGCGTTATATCCATAGACCGACTTCCGTGGGTGGCCACTTAACCACAATGCCGCCGATTGGAAAATCCAATGGTGCGACATTTTGGATACGACCTTTGGCCTATGTCCAGACGCCATTTGTGTGATTCGGCACAAGAAAAAAGGGAGCGCCCGGAGGCACTCCCTTTCGCGTTTCATTATAATAGCAGGCTTATTTCGGGCTGCCGTCTTCGTTGAAGCCCGAGAGATAAGCGATGAGATCGGTCAGCTGGGTTTCGTCCTTGAGGCCGGCAAAGGTCATCTTGGTGCCCGGCACCTTGTCCTTCGGGGCCATCAGGAAGGCATGCAGGTCTTCCTCGGTCCAGGTCAGGCCACCGGCACCGGCGTCCTTGAGGGCGGCGGAATAGTTGTAGTCGGGAGCGGTGCCGGCGACGCGGCCGACGATGCCGTTCAGCTCGGGGCCGACCTTGTTGCGGGCATCGGCGCCGATGGCATGGCAGGCGGCGCAACGGCCGAACACGGTTTCACCGGCGGCAGCATCACCCTGGGCAAAAGCCGGGGTGGAGATAAAGGCGAGGGCCATGGCGGCCACGGCAAGATTTTTAATCATGGTTTGGTCTTCCTCAGCAAAACAGTCTTGATAGGTCCAGCCTGATCAACGAACGAAACGGCGGGCCGTTGCACCCTCTTTCCGGAGGTCACCCGGCGAAATTTGCCACGGCGACAATGCCTTATCACATTGAAATCCGCCAGTCCCAGCGGATCAGTTTGGTTGTAAATACGTCAACAAAAAGGGCAATAGCACAAATTGGAAGAGGTGATGACGGAGCCGTCACACTCCATGTTAGCGATTAATGACTTAATTTTTGCTACAAACCGCCGCAGAGCGGGCCGGCAATCTGCACCGTGATTTATCGGATATCTGTCCGACGGGGTGGCGAGGAGAGGCGATTGGCCAATATCGACGGCAGCGTGCGCGGAGGCGCGCTTTTGGGCACGACGGCGGAAATCGGCGATTTCGCGCCTTTGCTGCGTTTTCTGCTTCTCATCTGCCTGACCACATTCGGGCTGCTGACACTGTGGTATTTCGGGCTTTTGCAGCTGGTGCTCGAAACCGACCATACGCGCGTATCGGTGCTGATCTTTGCCTTCTTCTGCCTGACGAGCCTCCATTGCCTGTTCCAGACCATCGAGATTTCGAGCGAATTGGTGAAGGCCCGCAAGGTACGCGAAACCATCGAGGCGGATAGCGGCTCCGGTTTTCGCATCCTCGACAATCAGGTGATCACCGGGCGCGGCAATGTGCTCGAACCCTCCATCTTCGCCGCCTATGTCGCCAATCTCATCCGCAAGGGACGGCTGCAGGCGCATAAGCATGTCGACCAGACCCTGCTCCTGCGCGCCCTCGCCGACAAGCTGCGCTCACGCGAAAAGCTCGGCCTCTTTGTTTCCGAGGCGCTGCTGCGGCTGGCGCTTTTGGGCACGGCGGTCGGCTTCATCCTGATGCTGGTGCCCATTTCAGGGCTGACCTCGTTCGAAACGGAGACGCTGCGCGGGGCCCTTGGCGGCATGACCGGGGGCATGGCCGTGGCGCTCAACGTCACGGTGACGGGCATTGCGAGCGCTCTGGTGCTCAAGCTCGAATATTACCTGCTCGACAATGCCATCGCCGAACTGTTCGAGATGATCACCGAAACCACGGAGATCCACGTCGTCTCCGCGCTGGAACGGGGGCCGGATGCACGAGACTAGCCTGTTCTCCGGCGCGAGCGAGGACGGCACCTTCGTTCCATTCACCGATATCCTGTTCAATGCGCTGCTGGGTTTCGCGGTGATGGTGTTCATCGCCTTCGCGCTGATCCGGCCGGACGCCAAGACCGGCATCGTCGACACCAAGGCCGAGATGATCGTCACCGTCTCCTGGCCCGATGAAAACCCGGACGATATCGACACCTATGTGCAGGAGCCGGGCGGCAATGTGGTCTGGTACCACGCCATGCAGAAGGGCCTCGTCACGCTCGACCGCGACGACCGTGGCAATTATCTCGACCAGGTCACGGTCAATGGTGAAACCATCCAGCTGCCGCTCAACCAGGAGACGGTGACCATGCGCGGCGTGGTGCCGGGCGAATATGTGGTCAATGTCTATCACTTCACCAATCCGACCGAAGCGCCGGTGCCGGTGACCGTGAAGGTCGAAAAGATCAACCCCACGCTCTCGGTGGTGTTTTACGACACGCTCGTGCTCGACAAGGAAGGCGACGAGAAGACCGCCGTACGCTTCACCCTCGACGGCGAAGGGGCGGTCAGCGACGTCAATACCCGCCAGGTCTCGCTGGTCCAGGCCGTGCGCAAATGAGCACCACCGCCGTCGTCGCCATTGTCGCGGTCTATGTGGTGCTCGCGATACTGCTCCTGAGCCTCAACATCGCCTCGCTCTGGCGCTGGTGGATCAAGGCCGGCGCCATCGTGCTGACGACGGTGATGTTCGTTTTCTCCTATCTCGCCATTACCGGGCTTCTCGGCTGGCCGACAAACGGCGCCATGCCCGCCCGCTTCAGCCTGTTGTCGACCCGGATCGTCGAGCCGGACAATCTGCGCGGCCTGCCAGGGCACATCTATCTCTGGATCGAGGAGATCGACGAGAACCAGGTCGTCGTCAGCTCGCCGCGCGCCTATGAAGTGCCCTATTCGGTCGATCTGTCTTCGGAGGTGGCGATGGCGCAGGACAAGATCGACGGCGGCGACAGCATTATGGGCCAATATGCCGCCGACAGCAGCCAGGCGGGCGAGAAACAGGCCGCGCCGAACGAAAGCGAAGGCGAGCTCTCGATGGCCGGCGGCGATCAGGAACAGGGTCAATCGACCGGCGAAGGCGGCGCTTTCGTCGATATCAATACCGCGGCCACGCTCAGCTTTTCCGACATGCCGCCCGTCAGCCTGCCCGATAAGGGGCCGCTCGTGATCCGCTAGCCGACAAAGGCGGCGCGGCGGACGTGATGCAGGCTCTCGACGATGGAAATGCCGAGCGCGTGGATATCCTCATTGGGCGAGACGAGATCGGGCACCATCACCGTCTGCATGCCGGCGGCATGGGCGGCGCGCACGCCCGAGTGACTATCCTCGAGCGCAAGGCAATCGCCCGGCGCGATGCCGAGCCGTCCCGCCGCCATCAGATAGGGCTCCGGATGGGGCTTCGGGTTGATCACATCGTCGCGCGTCACGATGGTCTCGAACAGGTCGATGAGGCCGGCGGTGCCGAGATGGGTATGGGCATGGGGGCGGCGCGACGAGGTGGCGACGGCCATGGGAATGCCGCGCCCATGCAGTTCGCCCAGGAATTCGCGAGCGCCGGCCTTGACCGGCACTTCTTCGAGCATGCGCCCATGCATGCTCGATCGGCACTGTTCGTCGAACAGGGTATAAGGGAAGGAAACGCCGAAGGCTTCGACCAGCAATTGGCTGGTCCGCTCATGGCTGGAGCCGACCATCGACATATGGAGACTCTCCGTCATCTCGAAGCCGAGACCGGTACACACTTCATAGACGATGGTCTTGAAGACGCTTTCGGTATCGAGAATCGTGCCGTCCATATCGAAGACGACGGCTTTGAAAGGCTTGAGAGTGAAAAGATCGCTGTGGTCTTGCATTTCACTCCATATAGGCCGATTTGCCCCCTCGCGCTAGGCGAGCGGGCGAAAGGCTGGTTTGCGATGGCGAACGGGATCGGGCGTGATAGCCTGTCCGCACCATGTCCGATTTCAAGCCCGCCCGACAGCATCTGAGCCTGGGCGACGCCTTCTTCGATCGCGTCGCGCCGGCCGAATTTCCCGAAACCATCCTGCGCCATCGCGATCAGCGCTGGGCCGACCGCATGGGGCTCGGCAGTCTCGACGATGCCGAATGGATCGCCCATTTCGGCCGCTTCCAGCCTCTCGACGGCTCGCTCGATACGCCCTTGGCGCTGCGCTATCACGGCCATCAGTTCCGCTCCTACAATCCCGATCTCGGCGACGGGCGCGGCTTCCTCTTCGCGCAGGGCTATGACCTTAACGATGGGCGCCTGCTCGATTTCGGCACCAAGGGCTCGGGCCGAACGCCCTGGTCGCGCGGCGGCGACGGCAGGCTGACGCTCAAGGGCGGCGTGCGCGAAGTGCTCGCCACCGAAATGCTCGAAGCGCTCGGCGTCTATACCTCGAAAAGCCTGTCGCTCATCGAGACCGGCGAAGATCTTTATCGCGCCGACGAGCCCTCCCCTGCCCGCTCATCGGTGCTGGTGCGGCTCAGCCATTCCCATATCCGCATCGGCACCTTCCAACGCCTGGCCTATCTCGAAGACACCGAGGCGCTGGGGCAATTGCTCGATTACTGCATCGCCAACTACTATCCCGAACTCGCCGATGCCGCCGACAGGCCCGCGGCCTTCCTCGAGGCGGTCACCGCCAATGTGGCGCGGCTCGGCGCTCAATGGACCGCCGCCGGCTTCGTTCATGGCGTGCTCAACACCGACAATATCAATATCACCGGCGAAAGCTTCGATTACGGTCCCTGGCGCTTCCTGGCGGCCTACGATCCGGATTTCACCGCCGCCTATTTCGACGAGACCGGGCTCTACAGCTTCGGCCGCCAGCCCGATACTTTGGCATGGAACCTCACCCGGCTGGCCGAAAGCCTGCTGCCGCTTTCGAGCGTCGAGGCGCTGGAGCCGGCGCTCAACACCGTCTGGCCGCGTTTCCGCGCCGCCCTGCCCGGGGCGCTGCTCGCCCGCCTCGGGCTCGACCCGGTCGACCCCGAAACCGATGCGGCGCTGGTGACGGTGCTGTTCGGCTATCTGTCCGCCTCGCAGGCGCCTTTCGAACGGTTCTTTTTCGACTGGCGCGGCGGAGCCATGAGCGCCGAGCGCGCCGCCGGAAGCCCGTCGGCCGAGCTTTACGCCACCGAGGCCTTCCGCCCGCTCGCCGACGCGCTCGAAGCCTATCGTCCTTCTGCCGGCGTCAATCTCGACCATCCCTATTTCGCCCGGCAAAATCCGCGCACCATGCTGGTCGACGAGGTCGAGGCCATCTGGGCGCCCATCGCCGCCGATGACGATTGGGGCTTGTTCCAAAAGACACTGGCAGAGATCGCCGAGATGCGCGATGCCTATGGCGTCGCTTAGGAGGAGCTTGCGATGCCGCTTTATAGTCTCGATGGAATTGCCCCCACGATCGACCCCGATATCGGCTGGATCGCACCCGATGCGGTGCTGGTCGGCGAGATCATCGTCGGGCCGGAGGCCAGCTTCTGGTTCGGCGCCATCGCCCGCGGCGACAACGAGCCCATCACCATCGGCGCGCGCACCAATATCCAGGAAAATGTCGTGCTCCATACCGATATGGGCTTTCCGCTCACCATCGGCGAGGGCTGCACCATCGGCCACAAGGCCATGCTGCATGGCTGCATCATTGGCGACAACACGCTGATCGGCATGGGCGCGACCGTGCTCAATGGCGCGCAGATCGGCCGGAACTGTCTCATCGGCGCCGGCGCCCTCGTCACCGAGGGCAAGATCATCCCCGATGGTTCGCTGGTCATGGGCGTGCCGGGCAAGGTGGTGCGCGAACTCGACGCGGAGGCGATCGAGGGTTTGCGCCGCTCCGCCGAGGGTTACGCGCGCAATGCCCGCCGCTTTGCGGCTGGCCTTGTCGCAATTGACATAAAGCCGCTGGATTTCGACCCGGCGTGAGCCGCCAAAGGCTTGGCGATCTGCGGCCCGCCAAGGCTGTTGAGTGTCATTGAACCGACACACAACTTTCATGGAGACGTTATCGAGCATTGTTACGGAGCGCATCGCTCGCCTTCGAACGAGCCGGCGGGGGGCTCGATTTCCTGCTGATACCGATTTATCACGCAGGAGAGAACCGATGGTTCGTCTTTCTATCGCAACCGGGCTGACCGCCCTGGCCGTTGCCCTGACCTCCACCACCGCCTTCGCCCAGACCGAAATCAGCTGGTGGCACTCCATGGGTGGCGAGCTTGGCGAACGCGTCGAGCAGATCGCTGCCGATTTCAACGCCAGCCAGTCGGATTATGTCGTCGTTCCGTCCTATCGCGGTGAGTACGAAGAATCGCTGGTCAACACCATCGCCGCTTTCCGCGCCGGCGAGCAGCCCGATATCGTGCAGGTCTATGAAGTCGGCACCGGCACCATGATGGCCGCCAAGGGCGCCGTCTATCCGGTCTACCAGCTGATGGCCGACCATGGCGCCAATTTCGATCCGTCGGCCTATCTGCCGGTCGTGACCGGCTACTACACCGACACCGAGGGCAACATGCTCTCCATGCCGTTCAACTCCTCGACCCCGATCCTCTATTACAACAAGACCGTCTTCGAAAAGGCCGGCCTTGATCCCAACACCCCGCCCAAGACCTGGGAAGATATCGAAGCCTTCTCCAAGAAGATCCTCGAATCCGGCGCTGCCAGCTGCGGCTTCACCATGGGCTATGCCGCCACCTGGCTCGGCACCGAGAACGTCTCGGCTCTGCACAACGTCCCCTATGGCACGCTCGAGAACGGCTTCGGCGGTCTCGGCAGCGAGCTGACCTTCAACCATCCGATCGCTGTCCGCCTCTGGGAAAAGCTGAAGGAATGGCAGGATAACGGCGTGTTCTCCTATGGCGGCCCTGCCGGCGGCCCGGACACCTCGCCGAAGTTCTACGCGCAGGATTGCGCCATCATGATGAACTCCTCGGCCTCGCGCGCCGGCGTTCTCACCAATGCCAAGGATTTCGAAGTCGGCTTCGGCATGCTGCCCTATTTCGCCGACGTCGAAGGCGCTCCGCAGAACTCGATCATCGGCGGCGCGACCCTGTGGGTCCTGTCGGGCCACACCGACGAGGAATATACGGGCGTCGCCCAGTTCCTCAACTATCTCTCCTCGGCTGAAGTGCAGGCAACCTTCCACCAGGCTACCGGTTATCTGCCGGTCACCACTGCCGCTTACGAGCTGAGCCAGGAACAGGGCTATTACGAAGCCAATCCCGGCGCGGATATCGCCATCCGCCAGATCAACCTGAACCCGCCGACCGAAAACTCGAAGGGCGTCCGCTTCGGCAACATGCCGCAGATTCGTACCGTTCTCGACGAGGAACTGCAGGCTGTCCTGAACGGCTCGAAGTCCGCCCAGGAAGCGCTGGATTCCGCCGTCGAACGCGGCAACGCCATCCTGCGCGAATTCGAAGCGGCCAATCAGTAAGCCGCTGATCTAAGCTGAAAGGCCGGCTCTTTTCGGGGCCGGCCTTTTTTGCATCCCTTTCCGGCACAGGCGAAAGATGGAAACCAAACGCACGATTTTCCCGAGCAAGGGGCTGCCCTATCTGCTCGTGGCGCCGCAGCTGATCATCACGTTGATCTTCTTCATCTGGCCGGCCAGCCAGGCGGTGAAATCCTCTTTCGAACGCGCCGACCCATTCGGCCTGTCCACCCAGTTCGTCGGCCTCACCCATTATCTGCGGCTGTTTCAGGACCCGCTCTACCTGGCCTCGATCGGCCGCACCGCGCTGTTCGCGGCGGCGGTCACCATCATCGCCATGGGGCTCGGCCTGATCCTCGCCGCCGCCGTCAACCGGGTGGTGCGCACATCGCAATTCTACACCACGCTCATGGTCTGGCCCTATGCCGTCTCGCCGGTGGTCGCGGGTATCCTGTGGTGGTTCCTGTTCAATTCGGCGACTGGCCTCCTGCCCTTCGTGCTCAAATATTTCGGCGTGGTGTGGAACCACAATCTCAACGCCAACCAGGCGATGATCTTCGTCGTCATCGCCGCCGCCTGGAAGCAGATTTCCTATAATTTCCTGTTCTTCGTCGCCGGCATGCAGTCCATTCCCGCCTCGCTGACGGAAGCCGCCGCCATCGACGGCGCGAGCCCGTTCAAGCGCTTCTGGACCATCGTCTTCCCGCTCTTGTCGCCCACCACCTTCTTCCTGTTCATCGTCAACGTGAACTATGTGATGTTCGACACCTTCGGCATCATCGCCGCGACCACCGGGGGCGGGCCGAACCAGGCGACCAATATCCTCGTCTACAAGGTCTATCAGGACGGTTTCATCGGGCTCAATCTCGGCGCCTCCTCGGCCCAGTCCGTGATCCTCATGCTCTTCGTCATCATCCTCACCGTCGTGCAGTTCCGCTTCGTGGAACGCCGCGTGCAATACTGAGCGCAGCCATGGTCGAGAATCGTCCCCTCCTCAGCCTTCTCACCCATCTGGTGCTAATCCTCGGCGTCGTCATCGTCGCCTTTCCGGTCTATCTCGCCATCATCGCGATGACCCATGACGCGGCGACCCTCAACGTCTCGGCGCCGCTCCTGCCCGGCGGCGAATTGTTCAACAATGTCGCGACGGTGTGGAATTTCGACCCGCCGGGCCTGCCGCCCTTCTGGCTCATGGCCTGGAATTCGACGCTGATGGCTCTCATCATCATGGTGGGCAAGATCGTCATCTCGATCCTGTCGGCCTATGCCATCGTCTATTTCAAGTTCCCCTTCCGCATGGTGGCCTTCTGGCTGATCTTCCTCACCCTGATGCTGCCGGTCGAGGTGCGCATCATCCCCACCTATGAGGTGATCGCCAATCTCGGCATGCTCAATTCCTATTGGGGGCTGACCGTCCCGCTCATCGCCTCGGCGACAGCGACGTTCCTGTTCCGCCAGTTCTTCATGACGGTGCCGGACGAATTGATGGAAGCGGCGCGCGTCGATGGCGCCGGGCCGATCAAGTTCTTCCGCGACATTCTTTTGCCCCTCAGCCGCACCAATATCGCGGCCCTGTGCATCATCCTCTTCATCTATGGCTGGGTGCAGTATCTGTGGCCGCTGCTCGTCACCACCAAGGAAGATCAATTCACCCTGATGATGGGCGTGCGCCAGATGGCGGGCGTCCGCGAAGTCGAACCCATGTGGAACATCATCATGACCGCCGTGGTGCTGGCCATGCTTCCACCTGTCCTCGTCGTCATCTTCATGCAGCGCCTGTTCGTCAAAGGCCTGGTCGAGTCGGAGAAATAACCCATGACCAACATCGAAATTTCCAACGTACGCAAAGTCTATGCCGGCGGCGTCGAGGCGATCAAAGGGATCGATCTGTCGATCGCCGATGGCGAATTGGTGGTGCTGGTCGGCCCCTCGGGTTGCGGAAAGTCAACGCTGCTGCGCATGATCGCCGGCCTCGAAACCATCAGCGACGGCACGATTTCCATCGCCGGCGACGTGGTCAACCGCAAGGAACCGGCCGAGCGCGACATCGCCATGGTGTTCCAGAATTACGCGCTCTATCCGCATATGAGCGTGCGCGGCAATCTCGAATACGGCCTCAAGAACCGCGGCACGCCGCGCGACGTTATCAATGCCCGGGTCGAGGAAGCAGCCCGAATCCTTGAAATCTCGCCCTTTCTCGACCGCAAGCCGCGCCAGCTTTCGGGCGGGCAGCGCCAGCGCGTCGCCATGGGCCGGGCCATCGTGCGCCAGCCCAAGGCGTTCCTGTTCGACGAGCCGCTGTCGAATCTCGATGCGAAGCTGCGCGGCCAGATGCGCATCGAAATCCGCCGCCTGCAGCGCACGCTTGGCACAACCAGTGTCTATGTTACGCACGACCAACTCGAAGCCATGACGCTCGCCGACCGGCTGGTGGTGATGAATGGCGGCCAGATCGAACAGGTCGGCAAGCCGATCGAACTTTACGACCGTCCGGCCTCGCTGTTCGTCGCCGGGTTCATCGGTTCGCCGCCGATGAATCTCTTCGCGGTCGACAAGCTCAAATTCGCCGCCGGCAGCACCTTCCCGCAGACGCTGCCGACCGGCACCGGCATTGTCGGCATTCGGCCGGACTCGGTCGTGCTGGGCAAGAACCAGCCGGGCATCCAGCTTTCGGGCATGGTCGAAATGATCGAGCCGGTGGGCGGCGAGAGCCATCTTTACGTGCGCGCCGAAGCGCTCGGCCAGGTGGTGACCATCGTGGTTCAGGGCCGTCCGGACCTGCATGAAACCAGCGCCATCGATTTCGTGCTGCCGCATGACCGGCTGCATCCGTTCAGCCAGGAAACCGGCCTGCGGCTCGGCGACCACGCCACCCACGGCGCCGGCATGGCGGTGGCGCAGGCCTGAGGCCGGCGCCGCATCACCCCCCTCCTCCCGGAGTTCAGGCGCATTGGGGCATAGCCTCATGCGCCTGAATTTTTATCGGGTCAGTCGACCAGCATATAGGTGATGGTGGTGACCACCCGGACCTTCTTGTCGATCTGCTTTTCCGGCCGGTCATTGGGGATTTCGACCGCCGGCAGGATTTCGAACACGCCCTGATTGGCGGTCTGGATATCGCCGACCGCGGCGCCGGATTCGGTTGCAAACTGCTCCGCCGTCTCGCGGGCGCGCTGCGTGGCCTCGGTCAGCATTTCCGCCTTGAGATCGTTGATGCCGGTAAAGACGAAGGAAGCGCCGGAGCTGTAAGCCTCTGACGAGAGCACCACCCCATCGCGCAGGAGGTCCGCGACCGAGCGCGAGGCCTCGGCCAGTTCATCGACCTTGCCCGAGGTGACGAGGATGTCCTCGGTCAGGACGAACCGGTATTCGTCGGGGGTCGCACCGGCATTGTAGCCGGCGGCGCGGTCCTCGACCTGCACGTTCTGCACCTGGATTTCATTGTCCTCGAAGCCCTTGCCGGTGAGGAATTCGCGCACCGAGGTCTGGGCGGTTTCGAGGCTCGCCCGCGCCGCCTCGAGCGTGGCGCCGGTGGCGACGAACCGCACCGGCCAGAAACCGAGATCGGCGCGGGCCGGCCGCTCCGCCAGCCCCTTGACGGTAACGAGGCGCGTCGGCTTGCGGCTTTCCACCAGGGACGTGCCCACGAACCAGCCCGCAAGGGCGATCCCCACGGCAACCACCAAGGCTGCGACGATGCCGATTATTCTCATGCCCATGCCTCCTGTTGGGGCGATGAGGCGCTTCTGCGCCTGAATGGAGGATGAATGGTGGGTGTGCTCCCAGCCGCGATGTGCCCGACCTCGTGGTTCGAGGCGCCAAAAGGCGCGCCTCACCATGAGGTCTCAGGGGGTGCGGGGCTCTCGTATTCCTAGTAGCGTAGGCCCCCTCGCCCTCCCGAAATCTAGGCTTCGACCGAGGCCTTGCGGGCGAGGCGGGCCTTGATGTGGTCGACATCGGCGCGCGGGGTCGCGGCGAAGAGGGTCTTGGTGTAGGGGTGCTGCGGATTGGCGAAGACTTCGTCGCGGGAGCCGCGTTCGACGACTTCGCCGTAATACATCACCATCACCTCGTCGGCGATGTAGCGCACCACCGACAGATCGTGGCTGATGAACACATAGGTCAGATTGAACTCGTCCTGCAGATCCTTGAGGAGATTGAGGATCTGCGCCTGAACGCTGAGGTCGAGCGCCGAAACCGGCTCGTCGAGCACGAGGAAGGACGGATTGAGCATCAGCGCGCGGGCGATGGCGATGCGCTGGCGCTGGCCGCCCGAGAACATATGCGGATAGCGGTTGAAGTGTTCGGGCTGGAGGCCGACCTTGAGCAGCATCTGCATGGCCCTGTCGCGCCGCTCGGCGGCCGGCATGGCGGTGTTGAGCAGCAGCGGCTCGGCCAGCACGTCGCCGATCTTCTGGCGCGGATTGAGCGAGCCATAGGGGTTCTGGAAGACGATCTGCACCTTGCGGCGCAATTCCTTCGACACGCCATGATGGGCGATATCGACCTTTTCGCCGTCGATGATCAATTCGCCCGAGGTCGGGGCGTCGATCATGGTGATGATGCGGGCGAGGGTGGACTTGCCGCAGCCGCTTTCGCCGACCACGGCGAGGGTCTTGCCGCGTTCGAGCGTCAGATCGATGCCCTTCAAGGCATGAACCACGCGCTGGGGCGTGAACAGCCCGCCGCCGCTGACATAGTCGCGGGTGATATTGCGGGTTTCGAGAACGATATCGGCCATTTACAGTACCTCGCCGGCGATGCGGGCGGCTTCGGCTTCCTGCCGCTCGACCTCGGCCATATATTCGGCCACGGTCGACAGACGCGCGCCGGTGGCGTTTTCGGGAAGGGAGGACAGCAGCGCCTTGGTATAGGCGCTTTGGGGGCTCTCGAAGAGGCTCAGCACATCGGCCTCCTCCATTTTCCTGCCCTTATATTGCACGACGACGCGGTCGGCCGTTTCGGCGACCACGCCCATATCATGGGTGATCATGATGAGACCCATGCCGTGCTCGGCCTGGAGCCGCATCAGAAGATCGAGAATCTGCTTCTGGATGGTCACGTCGAGCGCCGTGGTGGGCTCGTCGGCGATGAGCAGCTTGGGGTTGCACGAAATCGCTATGGCGATCATGACGCGCTGGCACTGGCCACCCGACATCTGGTGCGGATAGGAGCCCATGCGCAGTTCCGGGTCGGGGATGCCGACGAGCCGCAGCAGTTCCAGCGCCCGCTCATGACGCTCGCGCGCATTGAGTTCGGTATGCTCGGCCAGCGTTTCGGTGAGCTGGAAGCCGACGGTGAAGCACGGATTGAGGCTCGCGATCGGCTCCTGGAAGATCATGGCGATATCCTTGCCGATGATGTGACGGCGCTGGCTGGGGCTCATGGACAGAAGGTCCTTGCCCTCGAAGCGCATGACATCGGCGGTGACGGTTGCCGTATTGGGCAGAAGTCCCATGACCGCCAGCATGGCAACGGACTTGCCGGAGCCGGATTCACCGACAATGGCCAGAACCTCGCGCGGCTCGATGGAAAGGTCGATCCCTTCCACGGCCTTGAACAGCCCCGCCGAGGTGTCGAAAGCGACGGTGAGATTGCGGATTTCAAGCAGAGGCATGAACGCGCCTTTCTTGGTTTCGTTGTAACACCACGATCGAAGCGCTATATTGGTTGCGATGAACAAAGGCGCTGACCATGGCAAAGCATTCTGAAACCCAAGCCGGCCTGTGGCTTGAGCGGGTGTTGTCGTGGCTGATGGGACGGCCGCGGCTGAAACCGGTCATGAAGCCGATCCTCCAGCATCCGCCCCGGCCGGTGCCGCCACCGCGCCCCGGCTCGACGGGACCGCGTCCGGGCTACTGATCCCGAGCGACAGGTTGAGCGCGGCAATGGCGCTTTGCGCCAGCGCCTCGAGCCTGTCGAGCGTATCGAGATAATCCGAATACATGGCGAGCTGGCGGTCTGCCGTCAAGCGCGGGAAGCCGTCCGCACGCATATCGAGCACGAAGCGTTCCAGCGTCTGGCGCAGCCTTGCGTAATCGACGATGGGCGTGATGACGGCCTCGGGCAGAAGGTGGATTTCGGCGACGATGGCGTTGAAGATGACATTGGTCGCCATATGCGGGACGATCACCGAATAGTTCTCGTCCTCGTCATAGCTGCGGGAAATCTCGGCAAGGAGCCTGGTGCGGTCGAAGACCACCATATTGAGATAGTCGCTGCCGATCTCGGCCCGCAAGGCCACCTGGAAATCGTGGATCTTCTCGTCGCGCTGGCGCTCGTCCTCCCGGCGGGCCTGCCATGAGGTGACGAACCAGCCCAGCGCGCTGACCAGCGCCGAGACGAACGCCGCAACGATGGCCGGGCCGATCCACAGCTCCATGCGCTCAGCTCCGCTTGAGCTTGGGATCGAGCGCATCGCGAAGGCCATCGCCGATGAGATTGATGGCGAGCACGGTGATGAGAATGGCAAGGCCCGGGAAGGTCACGATCCACGGGGCACGGGTGATGTCGCCGCGGCCATCGGCCAGCATGGTGCCCCATTCCGGGGTCGGCGGCTGCGCGCCCATGCCGAGAAAGCCCAGCGCCGCCGCCTCGAGAATGGCATTGGAGAAGGACATGGTCGCCTGGATGATCAGCGGCCCGAGGCAATTGGGCAGGATGGTGACGAGCATCAGCCGGAGATTGCCGGCGCCGGCCAGCCGGGCCGAGGTGACATATTCGCGGTTTTTCTCGGCCATGACGGCGGCGCGGGTGAGGCGCGCAAAATGCGGCTGCAGCACCAGCGCGATGGCAAGCATGGCATTGAACAGGCCCGGCCCGAGGATCGCCACCAGCACCAGCGCCAGCAGCAATGGCGGAAAGGCGAGGATGATATCCATGATGCGCATGATCACCACATCGACCCAGCCGCGGAAATAGCCCGCGAGGACGCCGAGGAAGACGCCGACAAACAGCGCGCCGGTGACCACCATGAGGCCGATGAACAGCGAATAGCGCGCGCCATGGATCAGACGCGACAGGATATCGCGTCCCACCGGATCGGTGCCGAGGATGAAGCGCGGATCGCCATTGGCATCCCAGATCGGCGGCGTCCTGATGGCGTCGCGATATTGGACATCGGGCAGGTGCGGGGCGATCAGCGGCGCGAGGATGGCCACGAGCACCATGAAGGCGAAGACGAAGAGGCCGATGACGGCCCCCTTGTTCACCGAGAAATAATGCCAGAATTCGGCGAGAGCCGCCCAGCGCTCGCTGCGCGTGCGGGGCGGCGGAGCCGTCGGAACGGGTTGATCGGTCATGGCTCTATTGCACCCTGATACGCGGGTTGATGACGGCGTAGAGCACGTCGACGATGAGGTTGACGACCATGACGATGAGGGCAATCAGCAAGAGGCCGGACTGCACCACGGCATAATCGCGCCGGAAGATGGAATCGATCATCCATTTGCCGATGCCCGGCCAGGAAAAGATCGTCTCGGTCAGGATGGCGCCGGCAACGAGCAGGCCGACCTGAAGGCCGATGGTGGTCACCACCGGGATCAGCGCATTCCGCAGCGCATGGACATTGACGACGCGCAGCGCCGACAGGCCCTTGGCGCGGGCGGTGCGCACATAATCCTCGCCCAGGACTTCGAGCATGGCCGAACGGGTCTGGCGGGCGATCACCGCCAGCGGAATGGTGCCGAGCACGATGGAGGGCAGGATGAGATATCTCAGCGAGGACACGAAAGCGGCCCAGTTGCCATAGAGCAGGCTATCGATGGTCATGAAGCCGGTGATCGGCCGGAAGAAGAAATTCAGCGCGATGCGGCCCGATACCGGGGTCCAGCCGAGACCGTTGGAAAAGAAGATGATGAGCAGGAGGCCCCACCAGAAGATGGGCATGGAATAGCCGGTCAGCGCCACGCCCATGGTGATCTGATCGAACCAGGAGCCGCGCTTGACGGCGGCGAAGATGCCGGCGGGGATGCCGAGCACGATGGCGAAGACCAGCGCGAAGAACGACAGTTCCACCGTAGCCGGGAACAGGGTGAGAAATTCCGTCAGCACCGGGCGCTTGGTCGCGATCGAAGTGCCGAAATCGCCGGTCAGCACCTGGCCGAGATAGTTGAAATATTGCTGCCAGATCGGCACATTGAAACCGAACTGCTCGCGCAGGATTTCGTAGCGCTCGGGGGTGACGCCGTGTTCGCCGGCCATGGCCAGGATCGGATCGCCCGGCAGGAGGCGCACAAAGGCAAAGGCGCAGATCGATATGCCGATGAAAGTCGGCACGATCAGCGCCAGCTTGCGAAGAATGTATGAGAGCATTGCCGTTCTTCAAAAGCGGATGGCGCCGGAGACCGGCGCCATCCTGATGTCTTGGGGCTTATTCGGCGACGTCGACGCCTACAAAGCTATGGGTGCCCAAGGGGCTCAGCACGAAGTTCTGAACGCGCTTGTTCATCGGCATGAAGACCTTGGAATGAGCGATGTTGAGCGCCGGCTCCTCGGCCTTGAAGATTTCCTGGGCCGTGGTGTAGAGCGCGGTGCGCTCGGCTTCGTCCGAAACGGTCTTGGCGGACTGGATGGCGGCCTCGAAATCGTCATTGCACCAGCTGGAATAATTGCTGACGCCGATGGCCGAGCAGGAGAACAGGGTGGCGAAGAAATTGTCCGGATCGCCATTGTCGCCGGTCCAGCCGATCAGGAACGGGCCCGAACGGTCGGGCTCCTTGCCGCGTTCGCGATATTCGGTCCATTCATAGGTCACGATATTGGCGGTGACGCCGATGGCGGCCCAGTCGGCCTGGATCATTTCGGCGACGCGCTGGCCATTGGGCATATAGGGACGGCTGACCGGCGGGGCCCACAGATCGACGGTGAGGCCGGAAACGCCCGCTTCTTCGAGCAGCGCCTTGGCGGCTTCCGGATCGTAAGTGTCCGCCGGGATGGCATCGTCATAGGACCACATGGTCGGCGGGATCAGGTTCTTGGCGACCTGGCCCTGACCTTCATAGACGGCATCGATGATGGCCTGCTTGTCGACGGCCATGGACAGCGCCTTGCGCACATCGACATTGTCAAAGGGCGCCTCGGTGACGTTGTAGCTCATATAGCCGATATTGAGGCCTTCCTGCTCGATGACGGTCAGGTTCTCGTTGGCCTGGAGCGTGGCGATATCGGCGGGGGCCGGATAGGGCATGATATCGCATTCGCCGGCCAGGAGGCGCTGGGCGCGCACGGTGGCATCGGTGGTGATGGCGAAGATCAGATCGTCGATCGGCTGCTTGCCGCCCCAGTAATCGGGGAAAGCGGCATAGCGGATGGCCGAATCGAGCTGATAGTCGACGAACTGGAACGGGCCGGTGCCGACCGGCTGGGTCGAGAACAGCTCGGGCGTGCCGGCAGCCTGAAGCTGGTCGGCATATTCCTTGGAGACGATCGAGGCGAAATCCATGGCGAGATTGGCCAGCATCGGCGCATTGGGCTCGCTGAGGATGAACTTGACGGTCCGGTCATCGACCTTCTCGATGCTGGTGACATAGCGGGGCATGTCCATGCCCTGGTAATAGTCCCAGCTGAGGTTGGGCAGATAAGCGAAGTACGGGTTGTCTTCCTTGTACTGGCGCTCGAAGGAGAAGATCACGTCATCGGCGTTGAGATCGCGCGTAGGCGTGAAATAGGGCTGGGTGTGGAACTTGACGCCCGGACGCAGGTGGAAGGTGTATTCCTTGCCGTCTTCCGAAATGTCCCAGCTTTCGGCGAGGGCCGGCTCGACCGCCGTGCTGCCGGGGGTGAACTGGACCAGACGGTTATACATAGTCTGGGAGGAGGAATCGAAATCGTTACCGCCGGTCTGCGGGCCGGGGTCGAAATGGGAGGGCGAGGCCTCGGAGCAATAAACCAGGGTCTTGGCCTGGGCCGCGCCGGCGGTCAGCGCGATCAGGGCCGACGCCGCGAGCAGGCTTTTCATCAGAGTCATTGTTGTGTCTCCCGAAGAGTTTTTGCGCCTCCGGTCTTGCCATCCGGGGCTTGCGGCCAACAAAGCCTAGAATCCGCCGCCGCGCAATGGGGAGTCTGACCATTTGGTCAATTCGATGACGCAAAGACGTCCGCATGATGACAAACGCCATTCTTAACCGCCTGTTCCACAAGCAAATCGAGGCTTGACGAAGCGGCCGCGACCAAGGCCAGAATGCAGCATGAGCCAGATCATCGCCACCGTCGCCCTTGTCGTTGCCGATTACGATGAGGCCCTCGATTTCTACTGCGGCGTGCTGGGCTTTCAATGCTTTGCCAATACGCCGCTCGGCGAGGGAAAACGCTGGGTGATCGTCGGCCCCGAAGGGCAAGGGGCAAGGCTGCTGCTCGCCAAGGCCGATGGGCCGGCGCAGAGCGCCGCCATCGGCAACCAGACCGGCGGGCGGGTGATGCTGTTTCTCGAAACTGACGATTTCGCCCGTGACCATCGGACGATGACGCAAAGGGGCGTGCGCTTTATCGAAGCGCCGCGCCATGAAGCCTATGGCAGCGTCGCCGTCTTCGAAGATCTCTATGGCAATAAATGGGATCTCATCGAGCCCGGGACCCCATGACGATGCCGCCTTCAGCCCTGCCCGGCGAACCGGATCGGGCCGGGGGCGTTCTCACTCAAGACCAAAACGGAGACTGACCCATGGACCGCCGCCCCCTTGGCCGCAGCGAACTCGTCATCGAACCCCTGGTGCTGGGAGGCAATGTCTTCGGCTGGACGGTCGACGAGACGGCCGGCTTCGACATTCTCGACGCCTATATCGGTGAGGGCTTCACCGCCATCGACACCGCCGAAGGCTATCCCAACTGGGTGCCCGGCAATCCGCCGGGCATGAGCGAGACCATTATCGGCAAATGGCTGAAGGCGCGCGGCAATCGCGATTCCGTCCATATCTTCACCAAGGTCAATTCGGCCAAGAACCCCGGCGGGCTTGGGGCCGAGGCGATCAAGGCTGCCGTCGAAGCCTCGCTGACGCGGCTCCAGACCGATTATATCGACCTCTACCAGAGCCACTGGCCGGATGCCGAAACCGGCCATGAAGAAACGCTCGAGGCCTATGACGTGCTGATCCGGGCCGGCAAGGTGCGGGTGATCGGCGCCTCGAACTATACCGCCCCGATGATGCGCGAGGCGCAGGATATTTCGGTCATCAAATCGCTGCCGCGCTACGAGACGCTGCAGCCGCGCTACAACCTCTATGACCGCGGCGAATATGAGGGTGAATTGCAGGATTTCGCGCTCGAGAACGATGTGGGGATCATCGTCTATTACGGGCTCGCGGCGGGGTTTCTCAGCGGCAAATACCGCTCCAAGGCCGATCTCGACAAAAGCCCGCGCGGTCGCGGGGTCGAGAAATATCTCGACGAGAAGGGTATGGCGATCCTCGCGGCGCTCGACGATGTTGCCGCCAATGCCGATGCGACGCCCGCCGAAGTCGCGCTTGGCTGGCTGGTCGCCCAGCCCGGCGTTACGGCGCCGATCGCCTCGGCGACGTCGGTAGAGCAGGTCAAGAGCCTCGCCAAAGGGGTGCGGCTGAAGCTGTCGGAAGGCGATCTCAAGACGCTGACAGAGGCGGGGCAGTAAGCCTGTTATCCGCTGCCACCGCGTGTCATCCCGGCGAAAGCGGGGATGACACCGAGGGTGGAATGACATCGGGTGAAGCGAGCGAGGCGCTAGCCTACCACTCGAACACTTCGCCATTGTGCCGGGCACCCAGGAGGAACGCATCGGCAGCGAGGCGGAGGGGGGAACCGTCGACATCGCTTTGGCGCCGGTCGAGCAGATGGGCGAAGCGTTCATAAATTCGCTCATATTCGGATGGCGGCATGTCGAGCACCACCGCGTCGTTGACGCGCAGCAGCGTGCCGCCCTTTTCGAGCAGCAGGACATCGCCCTTGATGGTTTCGAAGGTAATGGTCCAGACCTCGCCATTCTCCTCGAGCCAGTTGAAACCGGCGCTCATGACTGGCTGATGCAACTGGCCGGAGCGGAAGGTGATTTCGGCATCGACGGGGGCCTGCCGGTTGGCCGGAAAGGTGAGGCTCGCGCGGGCGACGAACACGGGAAACGGCATGACATAGGTGAAGATCGACAGGGCATTGATGCCGGGATCGAAGACGCCGAAGCCGCCCGGCTCCCACACCCAATCCTGCCCCGGATGCCATTTGCGCACGCTTTCGCGCCAATCGATGCGAACCGATCTGACGCCATCGGCAGCCAGCCGTTCGCGGGTGCGCTCGACGGCGATATTGTAACGCGAATGCCAGGTCTGGAACAGTACGCGGTCGAGCCGGCTGGCATGAGCGACGAGATCGTCGAATTCGGACAATGTGGTGGTGGGCGGCTTTTCCATCAGCACGTCCTTGCCCGCATCGAGCGCTTCGCGCACGAGACGGTGACGCGCGCCGGGCGGGGTGCAGATCGCGACCAGCGACACATCGGGCATGGCGGCATAGAATTCGGCGGCGCTGGCAAAGACCGGCACGTCGCCATGGCCGATGCCGCGCTGGGACACGGTCGCCGCCAGCTCGAAATCGGCTGACCTGTCGATCACCGGCAGATGCTGATCCTGGGCGATCTTGCCGATTCCGATGACGGCGATCCTGCGTTTGCTCATGAAGCGGTCTCCCTTGCCCGCTGATAGAGCAGATCGCGCTTGGGCATGCAATTGCATGGGCTCCAGCCTTGCCTGCGGGAGCACAACTGGGTAGTCCGGCACCTAGTGCGGCAGTCTCCGGAAACTGCCACCAAACTGTCATGTCCGGCCTATATCCCCACCCGCCTGGAGATTCCATGCCTGAACGTTTTGCGATTTACTACGCCCCAGAGGCGATCGACACCCTGTGGGAACGCGCCGCCACCTGGCTCGGGCGCGATGCCGCCGATGGCGACACTTTCGATGGCCCCGTTGCCGGGATCGACCGGTCCCGCCTGCTCAACCTCACCCAGTCGGCCAATCATTACGGCTTTCACGCCACCATCAAGGCGCCGATGATCCTGGCCGAAGGCACCGATCTCGACCAGTTGAAGGCGGGCCTCGCCGAGTTCGCCGGCCGGCACGAGCCGGTGTCGATCGGCCGGCTGAAGATCGAGCTGCTGGGTGGCTTTCTCGCGCTGATCCCGGAAACGCAGACCGAGGCGCTGACCGATTTCGCCGGCCGCGTCGTCGAAGCGTTCGACGACATGCGGGCGCCGATGACGCCGAAGGATCGCGAACAGCGCATTGCCAAGGGGCTGACGCCGCGCCAGATCGAACTGCTCGATGGCTATGGCTACCCTTATGTCTTCGAGGAATTCCGCTTCCACATGACGCTGACCGACCGGCTGGCGGAAGACGACCGCCCGGCCATCCGCTCGGCGGCCGAAACCTGGTTCGGGCCCCTGCTCGACCGCGACGTGATGCTCGACCGGCTGACGCTGTTCCACCAGAGCGAGCGCGAGCGTCCCTTCAACCGCATCGCCGACTATCCGCTCGGAAGCTAAGACCAGCATGACCCAGACCAGTTTCCACAATGCCCGCATCGTTCTCGCCGACGAGGTCGTCGAGGGCTCGCTTGCCGTCGAGAACGGCCTGATCGCCGCCATCGACGAGGGTGCCGCCTCGGTGGGCGAGGATTTCGAGGGCGATTATCTCATTCCGGGCCTTGTGGAACTGCATACGGACCATCTCGAAAATCATTACCGGCCGCGTCCGGGCGTGTTCTGGAATCCGCTCGCGGCGCTGCATGCCCATGACGTGCAGGTCGCCGGCTCCGGCATCACCACGGTGTTCGATGCGGTGCGCGTCGGCTCCGATGTGGACATGCCGGATATGGGCCGGCATGTCGAAAATCTCGTCGGCGCCATCCGTGCCGGGCGGGAAGACGACCGCCTGAGGGTCGAGCATTTCGTGCATCTGCGCTGCGAAACGCCGAGCCATGACGTGTTCGAGCAGTTCGAAGCCTATGCGGCTGACCCTTCCACAAGGCTTGCCTCGGTGATGGACCACACGCCGGGCCAGCGCCAGTTCCGCTCGCTCGAAGACTATAAGCGCTTCTATCGCGGCACCCATTGGGACAATCCCGAGGCGGTGGAGCAATATCTGGCCGACCGGCAGGCCGAGCACGAGCAATATTCGCGCCCCAACCGCGTCGCCATCACCGGACGGGCCCGCGATCTGGGCCTGCCGATCGCGAGCCATGACGATGCGACGCTGGCGCATGTCGAAGAGGCCGTCGCCGACGGCATCCGCATTGCCGAATTCCCGACGACGCTCGAAGCCGCCTCCGCCTCGCATGATGCGGGCCTGTCGATCCTGATGGGAGCGCCGAATGTGGTGCGCGGCAAATCGCATTCGGGCAATATCTCTGCGCTCGACCTGGCGCGGGCGGGACTGCTCGATATTCTGAGCTCGGATTATGTGCCCTTCGCGCTGCTGCAAGCGGCTTTTTCCATGCCCGACAGCATCGATACCATCAGCCTGCCGCAGGCCCTTGCCATGGTGACGCGCAATCCGGCACGAGCGGCGGGGCTCGATGATCGCGGCGAAATCGCCATCGGCAAACGTGCCGATCTGGTGCGGGTTCAGATGATCCGCGGCCTGCCGGTGGTGCGCGCCGTCTGGCGCCAGGGCCAGCGCGTCGCCTGATCGATCCGCTCGCGTGAACCTTTGCCGAAGCTGACGCGTTGATTTTGTTCGTCAGCTTCGGAGCAGCCATGAGCAGAAATACCCTTTATCTGGTGATCGTGGTGCTGGTGGTGGCGCTGGCCGCCCTCGGTATCTACACCTATCAGCAGCAGCAAAGCCGCCCCGGCATCGATGTGCGGGTGGATGAACAGGGGATTTCGATCGATGGTAATGGCTAGCGATCAGGCGCAAGGGCGCCGGGCAGTCATCGAGAACGTGATTTCAGCCGAACTCGCCCGCCAGGCCCAGGCAGGAGCCATGCGGGTGGATGTCAGCGCTTTGGCGCGCGCCATCGAAACAGCGATTTCGGCCACGGAGCCCGACGCGCTTGCCGGCGAAGGCAGGCGGCCGGACGAACTCAACGCCACCAATGACGACTGAACTCAGGCGGCGTCGGCGTCGCCGCTCTTGACCGCTTCGGTCACGGCAAGGCGGGCGGCGTCGACAGTCGCGAAAACCTGGCCGTCAATGGCGAAGGCCGGAAGACGCACGGCGAGAAACCGGTAGCCATCTTCGTGGGGGACGACGACGCCCAAAGGCTCGCCGCTGACTTCTATGACCTTGGGCCTGACGGCCGCAGCCCCTTCAAAACTATTTTCCTGCACGGGTGGATTCTCCACAAGCGCGTCGTGACAGACGGGGAATCGCTTATTGATGCGACCGGGCCGATCACGCGCGGGTCTTTATCGATTCTGTGAGACGGATATGTGACGCGGTCACATTCGTTTCGAGCGACAAATCCCTCGCCAGCGTTTTACGCCGTGGTGGAGATGAGCGGTGCATACAATGGTCGATGCCAGGGCATGGATAGTGAAGGTCGTCGATGATGTCATCTTGTCCTCTCCTGCGCTGGGTTGACGACGAAAGCATCGCCAAGATAGGGCATGGCCGGCTGTTTTTCCAGCACTCACAATCCGCAAATTGCGGGAAAATGGAAAAAGCACACCCGACTTTGGCCGTATTCGCCAAAACCTGTGCGGCGGTGCGCCGCCGCCGTTCCGCTTCGTCATGCTTGAACTGGGGCGGACAATCTGATGTTGTCGGCCTTCTGATCGCTATAACCGGCCGCCAGGGCCGGAGGGGAATATAAAGAGTGTCCGAGGAGGAGATGCGTCCCACGGTTCGGGGCAAGCGCGGCGCCAAGCCATCGGGCAAACCCACGCTCAAGACCATCGCGCAGATGACCGGCCTTGCGGTGACGACGATCTCGCGGGCGCTCAACAATGCGCCGGAACTGGCGCAGGACACGCGCGACCGGGTGCAGAAGATCGCCGCCGAAATCGGCTATCTGCCGGACCGGGCAGCGCTGCGGCTCAAGACGGGACGCACCAATGTCATCTCGCTGGTGCTGGAGCCCGACGAGCAGATCTATGGCTTCGGCACCTCGATCGTATCCGGGCTGACCGAGGCCATGCGCGACACCGCCTATCACCTCGTCATCACCCCGCAATTCCGCAATGTGCATCCGCTGGAGCCGATCCGGCATATCGTGCGCAACCGCATGGCCGATGGGGTGATCTTCTCCAAGGCCGAAACCTTCGACGAGCGCGTGCGGTTTCTGCTCGACAATGATTTCCCCTTCGTCACCCATGGCCGCACCGAATGGCCGGACAAGCACCCCTTCGTCGATTTCGACAACGAGACCTATGCCTATCGCTCGGCGCTGCGCCTCGCCGAAAAGGGCGCCAAGAAAGTGTCGATCGTGCTGCCGGACAGCGCCCTCACCTATACGGGGCATCTGCGCGCCGGCATCGAACGCGGGGCGAAGGAAGCCGGGATCGATTTCGAATTCGCCGCCGACGTCAATCTCAACAGCGCGACCGACGCCATCCGCAACTACATCATCAAGCGCTGCCAGCGGCCTGCGGCGCCGGACGGCTATGTCTGCGCCTCGGAAATCTCGGCCCTGGCGGTGATCGGCGGCTTGAGCGATGGCGGGTATGAGGTGGGGCGCACGGCGCATGTGATCACCAAGCAGGCCTCGCGGCTTTTCGCCCAGTTCCAGCCGGCGGCGGAAACGGTGTTCGAGGATTTCGGCGGCGCCGGCCGCCAGCTCGGCACCATGCTGCTGCGCCGCATCGGCGGGGAAGCGTCCGAGACGCTGCATTATCTCGACGTGCCGAAGATCGAGTGGAGTTGAGAGACCCCTCATCCGCCCTTCGGGCACCTTCTCCCACAAGGGGAGAAGGGGGCATTGTGCCTTCCCCAGAACTCGGAGCCTCCCCTCTCCCCTTGAGGGAGAGGGTGGATCGGCCGAAGGCCGAGACGGGTGAGGGGTCTCTACCCCTCCAGCTCCTCGCGGAGCATTTCCAGCTCAAGCCATTGCTCTTCGGCGGCGGCGCGCTTGGCTTCGGCATCTCCGAGAGCCTTGGATTTGGCGGCGAAACCGTTGGGGTCGCGGGTGTAGAAGGCTGGATCGGCCAAGGCGGCGTTCAGCGCCTTGATCTCGGTTTCGAGCTTTTCGATCTCCTTGGGCAGGGTTTCGAGCGCGTGCTTTTCCTTGAAGGAGAGCTTGCGCTTACCAGAGGCAGGTGATGCGGCGGGCGTTGAAGCCGCGGGCTTTTCGGCGCGCGAGGCTTTCACCGCCGCACGCGCCGAGACGCCCGCGCCGCGCTGAGCGACCATATCGGAATAGCCGCCGGCATATTCGGTCCACACGCCATTGCCTTCGGCGACGATCACCGAGGTCGCGACCCGGTCGAGGAAATCGCGGTCGTGGCTGACGACGAGCACGGTGCCGGAATAGTCCGAGACCATTTCTTCCAACAGATCGAGGGTTTCGAGATCGAGATCGTTGGTCGGCTCGTCGAGAACGAGGAAGTTCGAGGGCAGCGACAAGGCGCGGGCCAGCGCCACGCGGGCGCGCTCGCCGCCGGAAAGCCGGCCGATGGGGGTATTGGCCTGTTCGGGGGTGAACAGGAAATCCTTCATATAGCCGACGACATGGCGCGGCTCGCCATTGATATGGATAGTGTCGCTGCCGCCGCCGGTCAGCGCATCCTTGAGGCGGGTGGTCGGCTCTAGCCGTGCCCGCCCCTGATCGAGCATGGCCAGTTCCAGCGCCGCACCGAGCCTGATCGTGCCGCTATCGGGTTGGCTGAGCCCTGTCAGCATGTTGATGAGCGTGGTCTTGCCGGCCCCGTTCGGGCCGACAATGCCGACACGGTCGCCGCGCAGGATGCGGGTGGAAAAATCCGTGACGATCGGGCGATCGCCGAAGGCCTTGGAGATGTTTTCGGCCTCGACGACGAGGGCGCCGGACACGCGGCCTTCCGAGGCCTGCATATTGACGCTGCCGGTGACGCGGCGCTGGTCGCGCCGTTCCTGGCGGAGCCCGGCAAGGCGTTCGAGACGGCCGACATTGCGCTTGCGGCGCGCGGTGACGCCATAGCGGATCCAGTGTTCCTCGCGCACGATCTGGCGGTCGAGCTTGTGGCGGTCGCGTTCTTCCTGCTCCAGCACCTCGTCACGCCAGGCTTCGAAGGCGCCGAAGCCCTTTTCGAGTCTGCGGGTGATGCCGCGATCGAGCCAGACGGTCGCGCGGGTGAGATCGGAGAGGAAACGCCGGTCATGGCTGATGAGCACCATGGCCGAGCGCATGGCATTGAGCTCGTCCTGCAGCCATTCGATGGCTGGCAGATCGAGATGGTTTGTGGGCTCGTCGAGCAGCAGCACATCGGGCTGGGGCGCCAGCACGCGGGCCAGCGCGGCGCGCCGGCCTTCGCCGCCGGAGAGCGTCTTGGGGTTTTCGGCGCCGGTGAGGCCGAGGGCGTTGAGCAGATATTGGGCGCGATAGGGATCGTCGCCCGGCGCGAGACCGGCTTCGACATAGGCGAGCGTGGTGGCGAAGGCCGACAGGTCCGGCTCCTGCGGCAGGTAGCGCACCGTGGCGCTCGGCTCGACGAAGCGGGCGCCGTCATCCTGCTGGACGTCGCCGGCGGCGATCTTGAGGAGCGTCGACTTGCCCGAGCCATTCCGGCCGACCAGGGCGATACGCTGGCCGGGGGAGACGATGAGTTCGGCGCTTTCAAGCAGCCTCGTGCCGCCAAAGGTCAGCTGGATGTTCTGAAGCGTGAGAAGCGGTGCGGCGGCCATGGCAATTCCGGTGTTTGGCCGGGATAGAGCATAGGGGCCGGACGAGATCAATGCGCACCAATGATAAAGCCGGTCAGGAGGCTGAGGAACTCCTGACCGGCCTTGGGAGGAGACGGCAGCAGCAAGCCCACCGCTCTCGGCAACGCACGTGCAGACCAATGCCCGATGCGGAGCGCAGAGGGAAATAAGCACGGATAATTATGACTGTCAAACTCATATTT